>Ga0209504_1000041_pt1 | contig 133984 bp, 122 predicted proteins | sample COGITO_mtgs_1005_FD_184791 | JGI IMG/M metagenome (GOLD analysis project Ga0209504, IMG submission 184791) | Pelagic marine microbial communities from North Sea - COGITO_mtgs_100511 (SPAdes) (version 2) | ecosystem: Environmental > Aquatic > Marine > Epipelagic ... | reverse complement strand
AATAACAAGCACGCTCACAATGGGATTTGGTTGGGGCATGGGCTACATCAGTGGTTCTATGCACCCACTCCCCGTAATTGACGAAGAACCACAAAAAAGCACTCCTCGCAAGCGAGAAGGGCTTCATCCTGGTCGGGGCGACAGGATTGCTTCGCCTTCTTCGTGTTTTCCGGGCGGAACATCCGTTCCTGAAAACACTGCGTCAAACCTGCTTGCTCGCAGGTTCTCATCTCTGTCGCCCAGCGACAAAAAAACCCACCTCGTAAGCGAGATGGGTTTCATTTGGTCGGGGCGACAGGATTCGAACCTGCGACCCTCTGCTCCCAAAGCAGATGCGCTAGCCAGGCTGCGCCACGCCCCGTTTCCAAAAGAAGACGACAAACCATCACAAAATGACTGCCTGTCAATGCTGTTTCAAAAGATTTTTAATTAATTTTTGTTCGCCCTTTTTTGGATAGCCTACAATCCTCACGTTTTTTACATGAGTGATCTACGTGTTTTATTAGTCCATATCTTTGCAGTCTTACGATTTGCGACTGTAGTCCTCACTTTGTTGCTCTGTACAATGGCTTCAGCAGCGACACTTCAGCAGCAATTAGAACAAGCGGTGTCTGCCTTCAGCCAAGGCGATTACGAAGCCAGTTATTGGCAATTTGAAAGTATGGCGCTCGATTATGGCTCCGAACCTGAGTTTCTGGCGCGTACATTCCAACAAACAATTCTGCCGGTTCGTGGCTATGCCGCTCTAATGGCAGATCGCCCTACAGATGCGCTAACTTACTTCGGTGAACTACTTCAAAACTACGATCCAAATCCACGACTACGAGCTTTCGTATTTTATAATACTGCGATTGCGCAAACTCGAACTCAGGCATTGGCTGCCGCAGCGGATACGTTTCGAGTGTTCCAACAATACTTCCCAAACTCCAACGAAGCGGCGCTGGCTCGGCTACAGGAGGCCGACCTTCACTACCAAATGGGTGACAGCGCTAAGGCGAACAACTTATTGGATGACTGCTACCAATCCACTGCTTCAGAATCGCTGCGCTTGCAGGCTCGCCTACGGGCATTGCAAATCGCTGGAGAAAACGGCTCAACCGAGCGGGCTCGCACTATCCTATTTAACTCTGAGTGGAACGTAGCGGCCATGCCTGAAATCGCGGTGCTCAGTTTTGCCGCGCTGGATATCGGTGATCTCCTGCTCAGTGAAGGACATTATACTGATGCGGTGCGGGCGTACCGACTCACATTACCTCGCGCAGTGCTCATCGAACAGCAGCGCGCCCAACTCCGTAATGCAGAGATCGCTCTCAATCAACAATCGCTACTGACCTCCGAAATCTGGAAAAGCCACTGTCGGCAACTGATCGCACGCCTTCAGAGGCAACTACTCATACTTGAAACTATGACTGACTACACACCCGGGCTCTACCTGCGCACCGGGCAAGCCTATCTGCTTGGTCAACGGTATCGCGAGGCGACGATTCTATTGCGCACAGTCGCACAATCAGAATCATTCGAAATCGACAGCCGTGCGGAGGCCCACTACCGCTGGATCATTGCCTGTAGCGAAGCGGGAGATTGGCAAAATGCTCGTACGGTTGCTCAGCAATTCATCCTCACCTATCCATCACACACGCTCGCCAATCGTGCCCTTTTTCTGATCGCACGAACGTTTCAGAGCGAAGGTCAATTCCTCGAAGCCATCGCCGTGCTCGATGATCTAATCGAGCACTTCCCTGATGATAAATACGCCCCACGCTGGTATTTCACTCGCGGCCATAATTACAGCGCGCTGGAACAACAAGCCTCGGCACGCAATAATTTCGAAACCGCACTGCAGCGCTATCCAGATAGCAATCTCAATGTGCAACTTAAACTGTGGCACGGGCTAACTTTTTTCTTCGAACGTAACTACGACAGTGCACTTCAGGAATTGCTTTCATTAAAAAAGAAAACGCACAAACACCCACTGTATCCAGAAATCAACTATCGAATAGCAACGATTTATTACGCACAGCAGAACTATTCAGAAGCACTCAAGACTGTGGATCGGTTGATTAACAAAAATTCGGATCATCACCGCTTCGCCGCAGCTCAAGTGCTGCGGGGTGACATTTTAATGGGACTCGGTGAACTACCAACTGCAGCCACGGCTTTTCGCCAGGTCTCAACTGACAATGCTCAGTTGTACGACTACGCAATCTTCCAAGCCGCTAAGATTTATAAAGCACTTGAGCGCTACGATTTACTACGCACTCACCTGCAGACTTATATTGATCGCAACGATGCCAACCTACGTCCACGTATAAGCGAAGCGCTCTATTGGATTGGTTGGTCACTTCAACAAGAACAACGTGGCGACCATGCGTTCCCTCTATTTGAAGACGCTCTCACCCGCTTTGGTAATGACCCCAAGGCGCGAGCGATTGGTTCTATCCTCTCAGCGTACGCGCAGCTTTATCAACGCGTAGGCAAGACTGATCGCACTCTGCCTGATTTTGATGTCTGGCTGCAAGAAGCGAGTGAGCAAAGCCTCACCGAAGGGCGACTCACTTGGTTTGCACGGCTCACCCTATTTAAGTCACAACGTCAGCGTACAACCCACCGAAATGATCAAGCCGACGCCACACTACTCTCGATTCATCGTTTCGTGCCGATCGCTGAACAAGACGCTGAAACACTCGCCAGTGTCGGCCTCGCTCTTTTGCGAGGAGGCTACGACTCTGCAGACGACTACTACGAGCAACTTCTGATCGAATACCCGCAGCATTTTGAACGCGCCACCGCATATTACGGCAAGGCTCATCTCGCAGCGAATACGGATCACCTGACCGAAGCTCGACGCTGGTTATTGCGCTTTTTAGAAGAAACGCCGACCCATCGGCTGGCGGTCGATGTGCGGTTGCTCACTGCTAATATCCTCACCCAACAAGGTATCTACGATGGTGCTCGGACCAGCCTGAATGAAATTCTACAAATTAAAACCATGCGTGGACGATCACATGCACGTGCCTTAGCTGGTCTCGCTCGTATCGAGACTGAACTCAAAAATCCGAAGCGCGCTATCCCCTACTGGCAACGCATTTACACACTCTACCGCGCCTACCCTGAAATCATTATCGATGCCTATTGGCAGAGTGCGCTGCTCTTTGAGCAAATCGGCGACGTAGTCGCAGCACGCAATACCCTGCGTGAAATGCTCAACGATGAACGACTCCAGGACTTCGAAGTGTTTACGCTTGCACAAGCAAAACTCTACGAACTGGACACTCTCGTAAAGGCGCAAAGTGAGCTCGCCATTCAAGCAACCCATGTCGCAACAGAAGTGCAACCATGAGGCTAGTGAACTATTTTATGGAAGATACGAGCTCCGCCTCGTCCTCGGTGCGGAGGGAACGGAACGAGGCGACTGGGGCGGTCTTTACTCGCATAGCGTCTACGAATTCGGCGGACGAGGCGGAGCACGTCACTGCCACTAGTAAACTTCTAATCATGCTCTGTCTCTGCTGCTTCACATTCACCGCCGAAGCCATCCCAGCCAACGACCTCGCAGTAATCTACGCAGAACTACACGAGCCGATTCTAGTACATTTATATAATGGCCAAACCATCCCTGGTCACTCAATTGATGTATCCGACGATCAGATACAAATTGCCACTTCGGAGGGGGCAGGCGAAATCATTCATACATTCAACGTCAACCAAGTCGATCGCTTCACTATCCCTGGAGACAGTTATAAAAACCTTGCGGTCGAATGGATTGAGCAAGGCAACAATGACTATGCTATGCAGCTGATGGAAATGCTCTATTTGCAACGCGTCAAAATCCTACCACTCTTACCCGCCTTGGAGTCGCACTTTTTTATCTATTATGTGAGGTTGATCTTAGCCTCCGAAAATCCCGCGCGCGCCATCGCCATTACCGAAGTACTGAAGCCTCAGATTAGCAACCCAAAAGCGCTTCAGGCACTCGACGATGCAATTCTCGACAGCTACAATACGCTGCAACTTTACGAGCAAACACGCACACTCACAAGTATATGGCTAGACGGACGCAACCCGTATGGCAATTCGGCACTCGGCTACTACACCCACAGTACGGATCTGCTGCGGCGCGAAGACTTCGAAGGGGCACTTGAGAGTGCATTACAACCCATTGTTTTTTCGACTCCCAATCCACCCGATAAACTTACTGAGTGCTACGCATCTGCGATCTGTGCTGCACTGGGATTGCGGGATAAAGACTACGCGATTCTCCTTTATAATGAAATGCTGGAACGCTCATTCGCGTGGCCACAATCCGATCCAACCTACGAGCCCTACTTTAAGCAACTAAACAAGTATCTAGAGGAGGAGACTCCCGCGCAACCTCAACCAAGTACTGAGACTGAAAAGTCCGATCGTCCGTCTCAATAATCCTAAATAAACTTACTATGAAACGACTCACATTCAACTGGCTTGCGTACATGCGGCATGGCTCTGCGGTACTGCTCTCACTCATACTACCTAACATCTTACTCGGGCAAGATACCTCACCCGAAGCCGCGGAAGTTGTAGACCAGAATCTCAACCTATGGGGACTTATTCAACAGGGTGGCTGGGCAATGTATCCACTTGGTACCTGCTCATTGATCATGTTTTTCCTTATCTTCTACTCGTGGAAGGAAACCGCTCAGACTAAATTCTTCACCGCCGATCAATTGAGTGCCACCATTGATGCACTCGAAAACGGTGATCATGAAAAAGGCCGCAACCAGCTGAAAGCAAGCAACAACCTACTCGCGCGTGCGCTCGCGCCTGCCATAAAGAAAATCGACAAAGGACACGAGAAAGCGGAGAACCTCTTCATCGAAAACTTGGAAGCCGAAGAAAACGGCGTCTCGCAGTGGGTGACGTATTTGAATGTCGTTGCCTCCGTGGCACCGATGATCGGGCTGCTGGGGACTGTCAGTGGTATGATCAGCGCGTTCCAAACGATTGGACGAGGCGGCATGGGTCGACCTGAGTTATTAGCTGGCGATATCGGCGAAGCGCTCATCACTACTGCCACCGGGCTCGTCATCGGCATTCCTGCCATGATTGCCTATTTCATCCTGCGCAATCGTCTCAACTCAGCGATGATAGCCACCGCACAGGCGGGCACTGATTTAATTGAAGCAGCCGATGATGGTAGCCAGGTGCCCCTTCAAATTGACTAAGCGACAACTTCACAATGGTCAGGATCTTCGGTTACTCGTGCAACATCAGTACTAATTTGACTCAAACATTGCCCTGAGATTAATTCCCCTCTAGCGCTTTTATCTATGATCCGAGATAGCGCCCTCAAAGAACTTAACCTTATTCTGCATGAAGCACCCGGTGAAGATGGTGACTGGGGCTGGTTTAGCCGCGAACATGCAGTCGTCGTCGACGCTGTGCTACAAATGTTAGGGCACCCGTCGAAAGTAGTCGACGGCCTGCTGATCATGCAAGATGGCGATCACACTCTAGCGACGATCCCGCTCGGCCATGCATGGAATCTCATTTACGATGATCGCCTGTTTGATGCCAGTGTCACCACACATCACATGACCTCACACTTTAATGAATTTACTGGGGTGGACAACAACCGACCCGACACATGCCCCTATCAAATTCATTATTCTGCGAAGCTTCCCGAATCGATTCGCAACGCTGATCGCCCAAGCGGCCTCTATTACTACCGCAAAGAAGACTTCAGCTTTGATGCAGCCAAGCTATTAGAAGATCCATATCAATTCATCCACAAGCCCGAACCCGGCACACCCGACTTACTAGAAAGCTACGGTCGCGACATTTTCTTCAAACTCGCTTATCATATTTATCTTCTCCAAAACGGGCAAGCAAAGCCACTGCAGCGCGACTCCGACGATCTGCTCGACAGCATAGCCAGTACACGCACTGGCGCACGTAGTAAGGTACTTGCACTACTAGTGTGAAGTACGCTAAATTCGCACCATTATAACGAGGCCTTCGAAGGGATATGGAACGGTGCTATTTTAATAGCTCTGATTGTTCGGTAAATGTCTAATTCAATGCCTTTTAGAACCACGGATGGACACCGATGAACACGGATTTAATAGTTCGTTTCATTCAGAGTATCCGTGTTCATCGGTGTCCATCTGTGGTTTATAAATACACTAACTTAGCGCGCTCCACACTAGATGGCAGCGCAGAAATATAAAAATCGGGCAATTCTCAATAAAACGACATATATCTAAGAAAATGTTTTGCTTCTCCAGCGCGGTTCGGTTTCATCGATCTCTATGCATGAATTATCTGGAACAGTAAAAGTAATCTTTGACGAACAAACCTTTGCCAGCGGCTTTAATAAACGCGAATTCGTCGTCACAGACGAGGCTGATAAATACCCGCAGGATATCAAATTCGAGTGTGTTAAAGAGAAGGTAGAACTAGTCAACCAACTCAACGAAGGCGATAAGGTAAAAGTCACATTCGATCTGCGAGGGAATGAATATAACGGCAAGTATTACGTTAATCTAGCCGCATGGAAGGTCGAGAATCTAGGCGGCGGCGCAGGCAACAATGATACACCACCCGCCCTTGATCCTGCTGACGAAGTGCTCGACGAAGAGCCACCATTTTAAGCACAAATCATATTTATCAAAAAGGCCGCTCTAATTGAGCGGCCTTTTTTGTGCTCACCCATGAAGGGAGAGACGAGCTCCGCCTCGCCCTAGGACGTTGCAAGCTTTGGTTGAGTGCTGGGGTTCTTTTCTGAAGCTCCGCGAACGGCACGGAGGCCTTCCCTCTTAGGGATTCGCTCATCCACAACAAAAACGAGACTTCTACTCCACCACTACTTCAATAAACGTCCAGCGATCAAACCCGCAAGCAACAGCTGTATCGGGTGGAAACAAATCAGCGGTATAAATACCGCTGCGGAATCGAAAATCCCCGGTGCGGCGAGTAGAATCGACGAAGCAAGTGGCAATCCCGACGCCAGAGACTTCTGACTCGCACAAAAGAAAGCTGCGATTCGCTGCGGCTGCTCAACTCGTATCCATGCAGCGCTAAACCATATCAATATACTGGTAACCAACAGTAGGACAACTACGCCCAACAACACCGCGCTCAACGCGGCGAACGATAACCCATCCAGAAACCCCGAGGTAATGCCCTGGGCAAACGCGGCATGAACAATGAATACAATAATACCGCTACTTACCACTTTGCTGGATACAGCCAAACGTTCTGCCAACGCCCGAATTAACTGACGCACGAATTGACCCAATAATAAGGGCAATACCAAGAGTTTCGCCAGACTCACAAAGATTGCCCCTAATGACACCTCAAACACACCCTCCCCCGCTAGATAAGCCACTGCGACCGTTGGTACGACCAACACCGCCAGCAGATTTGAAAAGATGGTAGAGAAAATCGCATTGGCCGTATCGCCCTCAGATATCGAGGTAAATGCAGTAGCTGACGCGACCGTCGTCGGCAAAATCGCTAATAACCAAAACCCGACACATAGCTCGGGCGTAAGCAACCACGACAGTGGCATCAGCAACAAGCCAGTCACCGCTGGAAACCATAAGTAATTCCAAGTTAACACGAACACATGCACTCGCTTCGGTCTGTACCCTGTAGCTAGTGAACGCATTGGTAGCGACAAGCCTTGAAGGAAGAAAATTATAGCGACGCCTAAATGTGTCGTCCACTCAGGCCGTAAAATACCGCCATCAGATGCAGGCTCAGGGAAAATCACCGCCATCCCCAAAGCTGCGAAGAGCCACAGCGTGAAGGCATGCTTTCTGAGTAAAATCAACATATAACGCATCAAGTTAGCATGCACGAAGCAGAAATAAAGTAGAACCTCTTTATATTTTGCGTTCACACATATTTCCGTCTAAGCCATTCATTCATCATGAAAATTGACACCGCCACCTTTCGTACTAGCGCCCTCGACCTCGAAGCCTGTCCGCCATCCTGGCAACCAGAATTCGCTTTTGTTGGCCGCTCGAATGTTGGCAAATCCTCACTGATTAACATGCTGACTGGCAAGAAAGAGCTGGCCAAAACATCCAGTGTCCCTGGTAAAACACAGCTCATCAATTTTTTCGACATCAACCGTACCTGGAGCCTCGTCGACCTCCCCGGTTACGGCTATGCGCGGCTATCGAAAGCCAAACAGGGTGACTTTAATATAAACGTCAGCGGCTACTTAACCGGCCGTGAAAACCTGAAGCATGTATTTGCGCTGGTCGACTCTCGTCTCGAACCACTCGAAGGTGACTTGGCTTTCATCCAATGGTTGCAAGCCTGTGATCTGCCTGTGTCTATTGTCTTTACCAAAGCCGACAAAAGCTCCGAAAGTACCGTCGAAAACCACGCCCAACAATTCCTACTCAAGCTCGACGAATGGGGTATACAAGCAGTGAAGGCATTTAGCTGTTCCGCCAAAACACGCACAGGTCGCAACGAGATCCTACAATTTATCGACACCATGCTACCCAAGAAAAAGAAAGTTAAGAACCAAAAGCCGATCGCAACCGGCTGGATGAAAAAGAAGCGTTAACATTATATGCTTCTGAGCGCGCGTTAGACGGTGTCTTGCTATTTTATTCTTTATTATTCCGTTACGTTATATTATAAAGTAAGCGTTAACTCGCGTAACTTATACTGACCATGCAGAATCTTGCTCCAAAAACCGCTACGGAAGTCACCTTCTATATCCATCATGCGGGTGATTTCTTACCCTGCTTACAAAACTGGCAAGCAGAACTCAAAACGATTACCTCACGAAAAGAGCTACTCACACGCTTCCAAGACTCGCCGCCTCTGCTACGCTCTCGACTCAAAGACCTAGGTTACTGTGATGCCTATCTGGCGGCATATGTGGAATGGGTCTGTCAACTAACTGGCACTAAAGCACCTGAGTGGGTCAAACAACCACATCGCGTCGCCGATTCACCACTAATTGACGAATCGATCGATCTAAGCGAAGCCCCTGAGTCGTTTCGCAATCGCAATCTCTTCACTCTGCCTGTCAACGTTGTTCAACTTCGCCGAGGCCGACCGACCAAAAGCGATGCCCATAAACTGAAAAACAACGCAGACCGGCAACGGCGCTACCGCCAACGTGTTAAAGAAAAACTCACTCGCTTGAAACAACTTGAGGACGAACTCGGCAAATGATGCGGCGACTCGTTTCTGGTGTATCTAGCAGGTTAATTTGGCTAAAATTCGTCACTAACGGCAGCCATTAAACTTTTCTTACTCTCAAATCCTTCGACTTCTACCCCTCAAATGGCCTCACATAAAACTCTGTCTAATTGGTACCTGCAGCTGGCCGAACACCTCGAGGCAGGCACACGATTGGCACAGGCGCTCAGTGTTTGCTCGGGTCCTTCGCAAAAAGATCGGTTGCGCATGGCAGCTTTAATCGAAGACGGTCTCAATATAACTGAAGTCATGCAGCGCGCGCCAGCGTGGTTGCCCACATCCGACCGCACTTTTATATGCACCGCAATGGAAACTGGGCGGCTACCGCAAACTCTGCAGAACTTGTCCGAGCGCCACCAACGTATTGGCAAGACTAAGCATAAAATCATCCTTGGCCTACTCTACCCCATGGAGTCTATCACTTTGCGGCTCTACTTTTACCACTCGTGCAAATGATCGATTTTGAAAATGGCTTCAACTGGCAGCCTCAAGAGTACCTTCTTAAAAGTTCGCTGCTGATCGGGCCACTCTGGGCACTGATTGCCCTAATTCTTTTCCTTGTCAAAACGCACCACCCTCTGTTGCCCCGCATCTTACGCTCTGTCCCACTGCTGAGGCGTTACAGTCAATCGCAAGCGCTCGCAGATTTCGCCTATGCGCTCGGCACTTTTATTGACGCCGGTGTACCTATACAGCAGGCATGGGCGGGCTCGGCAAATATCGCTCACGACCCTGGCCTTAACCAAGCGTATAAAGCGCTGCGCTCGACATTCGATGCAGGCAAAGACCCTGCCACGCAGCTGCATCGTTTCAAAGTCTTCCCAGCTGACTTCATCGCATTCTACGCGACTGGGTCCGAAAGTGGTAAACTCGACGCAATGATGCTCAAAACTGGCAAACAATATCAGGCACAGGCTAATAGTGCGATGACTACCGCTTCGGTCGTTTACCCCTCAATCTTTTTCCTTTGCGTCGCTGTCTTTATCGCCACCGCCGTCTTTCAAGTCTACGGCGGATACCTCGACCTGCTAAACGATTTGGCGCAATGAATCTGACTACCTCAACTCATCCCTCGCAGTAAAAACAACTTAGCCTACCAAGGTGAAGTTCAACCCTAGTTCCTTTTCTAGCTGTGTGATTTTACGGCGCTCCTTAGGTTCGATCAGTGTAATCGACACGCCTTTTTTACCCGCACGTGCAGTGCGACCGCTACGATGTGTGTAGTATTGCATCGCATCTGGTAACTGTTGCTGAATGACAAACGACAAGCCTTCCACGTCAATCCCACGCGCAGCCACATCGGTTGCTATGAGGTACTGTGTGCGCTCTTTTTTAAATGCACGCATCACTTTATCACGATCCTTTTGACTTAGGTCTCCCTGCAACACGCCGACCGCTAAGCCGCGCTTCGTCAATTCCTGCCCAAGCGACACTGCACCTGCACGTGTACGGCTAAAAATCAATCCACGCTCCTGCCTACGAGCATCCAGATAGCGGAAAATAAATTCCACCTTATCTTCACGTGAACAAATCGCGTATTGATGATCAATATTCTGATTCACCACATGCTTCTTATCGATTTTCAATAGATGAGCATCGGCTGACATGTGTTCAGCCACCATACTTTTAATACGCTGCTGATATGTCGCGGAAAACAACCAAGTGCTTTTGCGATCCTTGGTCTGCTTAAAGATAGTCTCCAGCTCCGACTGAAAGCCCATGCTCAGCATCTCATCTGCCTCGTCCAACACCAAATGACGGATCGATTGCAAGCGAATCGCTTTAAGCTTAAGTAAATCCATAAGTCGCCCCGGCGTAGCCACCACGATGTGTGTTGGTCGTTGCAAGCGCTTTACCTGAATATCAATTTTGTCTCCACCGGCGACCACTTCGACAAAGATCTTCGTCGAGAATTTAGTATAGCGAAAGAGTTGCTTGCCAATCTGCTGCGCTAGTTCACGAGTCGGCGCAATGATTAGTCCCTGAATTTCTTTAAACGTCGGATCGACTTTAGTTAAAAGCGGAAGACCAAAGGCGGCGGTCTTGCCAGTACCAGTCTGCGCTTGAGCAATCAGATCACCGCCGTCCTCCATTAAAAAAGGGATTGCCTGTGCCTGCACCGGCGTCGGCTCAAGGATGCCAAGGGCTTCGATCCCTTGTCTCAAGTCATCTGGAATGCCGAGTTGTTTAAAAGTAGCTGTCATCGTAATATCTGCAGTTGTCCCACGAAATCATCTCTTTGGAACCAGTGTATGCAAGGACACTGCCGACTCTAAGACAAATGACCAGCAATGAATATAGAAAAAAGAAGCACCTTTTAGACGGCAAAGTGACTGCGACTCTACCATCCTAATTCTAGCCAGTAAGCCTTGTCAGGCCAGCACTTCGTGGTTGTGATACCTACATCTATGCATGTCGAACGAAGAGAAATCATCACACGGAGCCTGATTGGACGCTGCCCCAATTGTGGTGCTTTCGGCATGTTTAAGCATTGGTTTCGGCTCAACAAACACTGCTCGGCTTGCGCAATGGCACTCGAGAAAGAAGACTCAGGCTTCTACTTCGGGACCACCTCGATCGGCTATGTGCTGGCCATCGTCGTAGTCATCATCCCGATCTGTGTCTTGGTAGTCAAAGAAATCGTTGGCATGTGGACTGGAGTGATTATGGGCATTACCGGTTCAGTACTGCTAACCACGCTTCTGTATCCCCTCTTGCTCAGTTGGGTGATCATGACTTACTACACTTTATTTCCAAACGATCTTCCCGCAAATATCGAGTCTGATGAGCACATCGAATAAACCCATGAAGATGCCTCATCCCGCTCCACTTTCAGCCGCCACTTGGCAGGCTATCGCTCAAGCTCATCGTGTTAAAGCGGCCGCATGGACACAGCCCTATCGGGCACGCAGAGCTGCTGGAGACATGCACCCCAGCCATGATTTCCTGTTTATCTACTTCCGCTTCGCGCCTTCTATTTTAGAAAATTGGCATCCGGGTCTCGGCGTAGGCATCGAAGCACTTAAAGTCCCACAGGGATTTAGCGAAAAACACTACACCCGTGAAGGGAATGTCATCGCCCTCGACCCTAGCAAGCTCGATGACAAAACACGCAAGCGCTTACGATGGAGCCTGCAACTCTGCAATAACATCCAACAACGCCCACCTCAATTTAGCTGCTTCGGGATGCACGAATGGGCGATGGTTTATCAAGGTGGCCCTGAAGGGCGCCCACGCCATGAAGGCAAGTTACCTCTGCGCCTCTCTCAAGCAGAGATCGACAGCGTCGTCGAGCGTCGCCCAACATGCTGCAGTCACTTTGATGCCTTTCGTTTCTTCACCGATTCGGCCAAGCCACTCAATAAGATACAACCCACCCAAGAGGCCCGCCTAGATAACGAGCAACCTGGTTGTATTCATACCAATATGGATCTGTACAAATGGGCGGCCAAATGCATGCCTTGGATCGGCTCCGATCTGTTATGGGACTGCTTCGAATTCGCGATCCGCTGCCGCATAATTGACATGCGCGCCAGCCCCTACGACTGTAGCTCGCTTGGCTATAAGGCCATACCGATCGAGACCGAAGCGGGCCGCACTGAATACGAGCATGAGCAACGAAACCTCACGCAGGCCAGCCAGCCACTAAGGGCTCGCTTAATCGCCACACTAGAAAACGTGCTGAAACCGCTACCCGCACCCGTAGCTCATTACGGTGCGTCTAAAGCGATCGATTCTTCGCTTCAATCCAGCGGCTCATAAACTCAGTGCTTCGGTGCTGGTGGTGGCGCAACATACGCCCAACAAACTGCGTGTGCCGATCAGCAGTCAACTGCGCCACAGCTGCCTCCAAAATCTTAGGCAATTCCGGCTGCCAATAGGCCGCATCAAATCGGCTAGCCACAATGTACTGGCCTTGGCTCTGCACCTTGGACCATGTAACACTATTGGTATAGACCTCAATCGCTGCATCCGCAAATTGCTGAGGATCATCGGTCACCGCACACCCCCAATTAATTTCCCCAGAGACTCCCTCCACAGCAATGGTAGTACCAACGCTCGGCGTGCCAGTTGCAAAGCCGTCAAAGAGCTTTCCCTTGAGGCCGGCACCAAACCGCAATGGTGCCAAGTTGACCCGATAGTGCGCCATTGCCTCTAATGCATCTTGCGCACGACCTTTATGCAAGAAGCCATCTTTCGGCGCATGTAACTCGCCCTGATATTTCTCACCGTAAGAGCCGTAGCAGTGCAGCTCGGCTGCAGGTAATGCCTCATGAATCAGGGGCCAAATGGCCTGTTTACACCACCGCGCTGCATCGACATTGGGCGCATGCATAAAACTACCAATCATTATAAAATGTTGGCGTGTTTCATAGTCGGCGAATGATCGATCACACCGCGCAACTCCGAAGGGCCAATACACAATCTGCGTTTCAGGTATCGCGAACTGCTCGCGCAGGAGCTCGATCTCATATTCCGAAATCATCAGCGTCAAATCCGAGCGATGAATGGCAGCGATTTCGCGCAAGGCGATCTCATTATACAAATCAACAGTGCCACCGTGCTTGAGCTGCGAATGGCGTGCTTCGCGCAAACAATGTAAATCACTAGTATCCAAGACTCGCAAGGCCTGCGGACAGGCCTTTTCAACCCGCCAGCCGAACTGTTCCTCGATCATGAAACGGTCAAAAATGACCACATCTGGGGCCAGCTCAGCAATCCATGTATCAAATACTGAATCATTTGGTTGCCTCTCGTATATCGCAACTCCGAGGCTATCTAGATCGACACTAAACTCGGATCGCTGCGCGGCACAGGCAAAGCTAACCCGCCAGCCAGTCGCTTGCAGCGAGTGAATAATATCTGTGGTGCGGCGACCTGCAGCAGTCGAAGTCGGCTCTGGCCAGACTTTACCAAGAATAAGACAATGCACAATGCTCGAAAATTAGTTCACGATTGCACCGCCACTTAAGAAGATTCCCTTCAGGTTCATCTCCAATTGGCGCGGATTCGGTGAATGGTTCAGCGCATCTGCTTTTGCAATCAGACCTTTCTTCACCAACTGAAACAAATCCTGATTAAACGTTTTTGAACCATTCTCCACGGTGGATTCTATTATAGCCTCAATTTTCTCAAAGGTTCCATTCTGAATCGTCTTTCGGCCCAGAGCATCAAGCACAAATACTTCAGATGCTGGCATCCGTCCTCCACCTTCCAACGCAGGCAAAAGCTTTTGGGTAATGGTCGCACGGAGTGCCCCTGAAAGTTGACGTTGTAGGGAGTGCTTACGTTCTGTAGGAAAGAACTCGAATAAGCGCTGTACCGCCTGCTGAGCATTTGCAGCATGCAAGGTACCAAACACCAAGTGCCCAGTTTCGGAAGCCTGCAGCGCCGTTTTGATAGTCTCTCTATCACGCATCTCACCAACAAGAATTACATCTGGATCCTGACGTAAGACGGAACGCATCCCATCGGCAAAGCTGTGGCAATCAATACCAATTTCGCGCTGATTGATAATCGATTTCACATCGCGGTATCTATATTCGATGGGATCCTCTAAGGTCACAATGTGGCGATCAAAATTATCATTAATATGATTGATCATTGCTGCCAAAGTGGAGCTCTTGCCCGATCCAGTCGCACCACAGACTAGCACAATGCCATTCTTGTGCTTACAAAGATTTGCAAGTGTACCCGAATCGATATTCAAATCCGCAAACGTCGGCGGATTTTCACTCACGAGACGCATTACCAGACTGGGTATGCCTCGCTGTAAGAATGCATTGACACGAAAACGCCCTAGGTCAGGCGCATTGTAAGAGAAATCGACTTGGTAACTCTGCTCCCACACCTTTAGAAATTGAGCAGGCAAGGAATACTCAATAAATTCGCGCACCTCTTCAGGTGTCAGGGGATTCATCTCAACTGACTCCAAGCGACCATTCAGGCGAAGAAAGGCTGGTTTGTTTGAATTAATATGTACATCACTAGCCCCATTTTCGACAGCGAGGGAAAGAAGAGCATGGACTGTATCAAGAACCGACATAAAAGACTTAGAAAGTTTAACAAGAATACGAAATTTTCTATTGAACAAGCTGCGCGAAATCGCCGTGCTAGATCCAAACTGCGGTCATGCGACCAAATACAATTGTTTCCGAATAGAACATGAACTCAAATCAATTCTCAGGCGTTTTTACAGCATTGGCTACTCCAATGAACCAAGGAGCCGTCGCCTACGACGATCTCGAGGCGCTGGTCGCGCATCAGCTTAAGGGCAATATCAACGGGTTGGTGTCGGTCGGCACCACTGGGGAGTCGCCTACATTGAGCCATAAAGAGCACGTCGAAGTCATCCGTGCCACTGTCGCCGCAGCTGGCGGCAAGGTCCCCGTTATCGCTGGCACGGGTTCAAACTCGACTGATGAAGCTGTCGATTTGACTAAAAACGCAGAAGCCGCGGGTGCGGATGGATTTTTAGTTGTCGCGCCCTATTACAACAAACCCAGCCAGGAAGGTTTATTTCAACATTTTAGTCAGATCGCAGAGTCGACCGAAAAGCCAATCGTGCTGTACTCGATCCCTTCTCGTTGTGGAATAGAGATATCAGTCGACGTCACCGCTCGCCTTTACGAAAAATATCCACATGTCTGCTGCATGAAGGCGGCCGAAGGCTCCTGCGAGAAGGTCACAGAATATGTACGCGCGCTAGGACCCGACTATGCCGTAATGAGCGGAGATGATGGCCTGATTCTACCCTTCATGTCTGCAGGAGCCACTGGTGTAATCAGTGTAGCCTCGAATCTCTTGGTCGACCCACTGGTACAAATGGTCCAAGCGGCTAAAAATAATGACTACGCCACCGCCCGCGAAACTTACCTCAAGTATTACCCATTCTTTAAAGCGATCTTTCTGGAACCCAATCCAGTGCCGATTAAATATGCTCTTAAACAAGCTGGAATCATCCAATCCGAGGAAATTCGCCTTCCTCTCAGTGGTCTGACAGATGGCACACGCCAAGTGCTCGATGCGCTTTTCGCCGAACTAGGACTCATCTAACCCCATTAAGCTCCACACAACTACTATGGCACTAAATATCCTACTCAATGGCTCTAGCGGCCGCATGGGCATCGCCATTTCAGCGATCGCAGAAGCAAACAACGCAGTGATCGCATCTGCATGTGATCAAGGTGACGACCCTAGTGCCTGTGTCGCAAACTGTGATGCAATCATTGATTTCAGCTTTCATGAAATCACCCCTGGAATCGCACAGCTTGCGGTCGCAAATAACATCCCTCTTGTAATAGGTACAACTGGCCATACCCCTGAAGAAAAAGTAGTTATTCTCAAGACTGTTGAAGGTAAAATTCCAGTGGTCTGGGCGGGCAACTACTCCGTCGGGGTAAATACACTAAATTATTTAACTCGCAAAGCGGCCAATATATTAGGCGAGCAGTACGAGCCAGAGGTACTTGAAATGCATCATCACCACAAAAAAGATGCACCGAGCGGGACTGCTGAGCGACTGATTGAGATCCTCAAAGACTCTTACCAACTCAACAACGAGCAAGTTATGCATGGACGTGAAGGTCTCGTCGGCGCCCGACCTCGTACAGAAATCGGTGTACACGCCATCCGTGGCGGCGACATCGTCGGCGAACACACTGTTTATTTCTGCGGCGAAGGCGAACGAATCGAACTAACACATCGTGCCACCGATCGTAAGATCTTCGCACAGGGCTCAATTCGAGCCGCCCATTGGGCAGTTGGCCAAGCGCCTGGAGTCTATAACATGGAAGACGTACTCGGACTCGTCGACTAACCTCAGCCCACTGCACTTTTGATCGCTCACATTAAAGGAACTGTTATTGAAACAACACCGTTGCTGGTCGTCATCGAAGCCGCGGGCCTTGGCTACGAGGTGCAAATCCCGATTACTACCGCTGAAAAAGTACCCACGGTAGGCAAAGAGTGCAGCCTGTATACTCATGCCGTGTATCGTGAAGACAGCGCGTCACTCTACGGATTTGCGACTCGTGAAGATCGTGATTTCTTTCGATTACTGGTTGAAAAAGTATCTGGCATCGGTCCCAAGATTGGTATCGCTATTCTCAGCCGTATGTCTGTTGAACTGTTGCGTGGCGCGATCGCCAACTCCGACATCGCCCTACTTTCAAAGTGCCCAGGAATCGGCAAAAAAACCGCCGAACGCTTAGTCATCGAGCTAAAGGATAAAGTTGGGCTTGGCGTGGTCGCCAGCACTACTTCTATGTCAGGTAGCTCATCGAATCCAAGTCAAGGCGCTTATCAAGACGCTGTCAGCAGCCTAATTATCCTCGGCTACAAACCAGCAGATGCCGACAAATTTGTACGTAAAGCGTCCAGTCAACTCCCCGCCGATGCGAGTGTTGAAGCACTGGTCAAAGCCGCTCTTTCCTAGTATCAGAAAGGTGATCGTTCCTGCGAGCGACTTACTGCTAGCAACCAACCGTTCTAAAAACTTACCAATGAGCTGTGAAAGCCAGCAGGCCAACGGGTTTTTGGCGGTGCAATCATAGGATTCAGTGTCTCCAACAAACGCGGATCAGATAGCGTTGAATAGGCCTTATATTGGTTAATACGATCGATTTCAAGTTGCCTAATGGCTTCACGGTGGCGCATTGCCTCTAAATCGACTCGATTGAGTTCACGCACCTCGGGAGCGATGTCCGGAGTCAGGCCCATCAAACGAAACTGCGACGCTAAACTACCACGGCGTGATTTGATAGCTTCACGCAGTGCGGCATATCGCTTTATGTCAGTATGGTCGACCTCCGAAATCTCTTCACCCGAAGCCAATACTGACGGTTCCGTAATCGCGGGATGAAAAAAGGTAACTCCGAGTAACAGGCAAGCAGCCAGCCCAGAGCTGAGTACACAAACAGTGGTGCGGCTCGCTCGTAATTTACTCTCTGCCAATAATTCACGTGACTTCTCAACCTTACGAACTTCAGGCTCGAGTGCCATCTGCATCGCTTGGTGCAAGCGATAGCGAACTTCGAACTCGGCTCTACGCTGTTCGCTCACCCGGAGAGCTGCACGCAGTAAATCGATCTCAACCGTACTTATCTCACGGTCAAAATACATATTTACCAACTCTGTGAATTGCGCATTATTCATGAAAATCACTGCCCATTCGGTCACGCAGACTGTCACGAGCCCGCGCGATACGGCTTTTTACTGTACCCACGCTAATGTCCAGTTCACGGGCGATTGCATCATAACTCAGATTCTGCACATTACGCAGAGTGAGCACTTCACGATGCTTTTCGCCAAGATGGTTCATACACTCAGCCACCCGATCTACAAATTCTTGTGTGACTGCAGCTTCGGAAGGTGTCTCGCCCTCACTGGGCATCACATTCTCCAAAGTAAGATCACCGTCGATAGCAAGTGGCTGATCTAGTGACACTGAGAAGTCTCGTTTACGGCGAAACCAATACCAATAGCGATTATGCGCCAAATTGGTGGCAATTTGATAAAGCCAGGTCGAAAAAGATGCATCACCACGAAAATTCTCGAGTCCTCGATGCGCACGAATGAATGCGTCTTGAGTCACTTCCTCAGCATCCTGCTGGTTTTTAAGGAGATGGTGGACACGAGCAAAAATACGGTCCCAATAACGTGACACCATATCATCATAAGCGGCATTGTCGCCGTTTTTGATACGCTGAATAAGAAGATCATCCTGGTAAGCTGCGTCTGTTTTAACACTCATAGTTGGATTCATAAAAGTTAGATCGTTTAGTGCTTAGATTTGTTCCCAAAAAAGACGTTCAAAAATAAAAAAAAATACTTTCCTACTCTTGACAAGAGCCATCTAGATGCCTTCCATCCTGCGCTTTCCAAAGGGGTCGTTAGCTCAATCGGTAGAGCAGTTGACTTTTAATCAATTGGTTCGGGGTTCAAGTCCCCGACGGCCTACCACTTTTATAGAAAGCCTGTGAGTCTTAATGATTTGCAGGCTTTTTTTGTGCCATACGATTAAGGGGGACTTCCACCTGCGGTGGTCTGCAGCAGTTTGCTGGTCGAAGCGTCGATTCATGAATTGTAATCGCGCTCGTAATCAATCAAATAAGAGCGGTCGTCTTGAGTCGTTGTAACGATTGTACTCTTATTCAGATTCGAACTAGCCTCGCGGCAATGATTCAGCTCAATTTGCTTCGTGACTACTTCGTCAAATAACCTTGCCTGAGGGTATTGCATCGCAAGTCTTGAGAGCGCTCTAGTAGCCCAACATTCATGGTAGACAACAACGCAAACGACCAATCCATCACAGGTGTGCTTGAACGTATTATCTTCTTCAACGAAGAGAATGCTTATTGCGTGGCCGAGGTCAGTGTCACCAATGGTAAGCAACCCGTCACAGTGCTAGGCGCCCTTCCTGGAGTACAATGCGGCGAGACACTTAAGCTGCACGGCGAATGGACGCGGCACGCCACCCACGGTGATCAGTTTAAAGTAGGTAGCTTCAAATCACAGCTCCCCGCTTCTGTGCACGGAATTCGTAAATACTTAGGCAGTGGACTCGTTCATGGGATCGGCAAATCCTACGCAAAAAAAATCGTCGATCACTTTGGTGCGGACACCTTAAGGATTATCAGCGAGGAGTCCGGGCGTTTACACGAGATCCCGGGCATTGGCAAAACCAGAGCTAAATCGATCAAAGCGGCGTGGGATGAGCAGAGTGCCGTTCGCGATGTGATGATGTTTCTTCAAACGTACGGTGTTACCCCATCGCAATGTGTGCGCTTAGTTAAGAAATATGGCAGTGGCGCTAAACGTATCTTACAAGACGAACCTTACCGTTTGGCCGAAGACATTGAACGTATCGGATTCAAAACCGCCGACAAAATCGCCCTCAACCTGGGCTTCCCTACCAACTCAAAGGAGCGAATTGATGCTGGGATCGTGCACACCATGCGAACTTTAGAAGACGAAGGGCACACGCTCGGCACGGTGCAAATGATCACCGAAAACGCGACCAAGTTGCTCGGTGTTGATCCGGTCGACATACAGCGCCGTATCCATGCATTGAACGATGCTAAGAAACTTATCCCGATCAAAGCGTACGACGAGAAAAACGAGCTACTTGGGCCAGCTTGCCAAATACCTGCCACTGCCACTGCTGAGATGCGTATTGCAGAGGCTATTGCCCGTATCCACAACACTGCCGCTACACTGCCCAGCATAAAGATTGAACCCGCCATTACTTGGGCGCAGCAACGTGCGGGCTTCGAATTTGCTGATCAACAAGCCGAGGCACTGCGTACTACACTTAGCTCAAAAATATCTATCATTACTGGCGGCCCTGGTACGGGTAAAACCACCATTCTTCGTGCAGTAGTCGACATCCTTCGTGCCAAGCGTACTCGCATACTACTCGCCTCGCCTACAGGTCGTGCAGCGCAACGCCTTGCTGAAGCATCCGGAGCTGCGGCAAGCACCATTCATCGCCTACTAAAGTATGACGGTGCCAGCCGTACTTTCACCTACAACGAGGACAATCCGCTTCCCTGTGATTTGCTCATTCTTGACGAAACTAGCATGCTCGACACCCGCCTTGCAGCCAGCTTACTACAAGCAGTACCCAGCGGTGCACATTTATTACTAGTAGGTGATGCCGACCAGCTTCCGTCTGTTGGCGCAGGGAATATCCTTGGCGATTTAATGGCAGCTCCACCCGCTACCGTCACTCGACTCGATACTATTTACCGGCAAGGCAAAGAAAGCGGCATCGTTACGACCGCACACAACATTCTGAAAGGCGACACGCATCCAGGCGCAACCTTTCGCAGTTTGCGCGACCTACAGGCCTCCAATGATTTCAGCTTCATCGAAGCCGATACACCAGAGCAATGCGTTAAAGCCATCGTTTACCTAGCCCGCGATTACATCCCTAAGCATCATAAAAAAAATGCTGTCAAAGATATACAGATCATGTCTCCGATGCATCGGGGAACTTGCGGGATCACTGTTCTCAACACTGAAATTCAAGCAGCACTCAACTCAAAGGCTGAAGCGGAATCAAAACAGCGCTCCGACCCAGACTATACGCCCTCCGCGCAGTGGCACTTTCGCGAAAAAACTCGTAAAACCCTCCCCGTTGAAATCGCATATGGCACCAATACCTTTCGGGTCGGTGACAAAGTCATACAAACCCGTAACAACTACGACAAAAACGTCTTCAACGGTGATATGGGAATTATTCGTGCCGTCGCTGCAGACAGCTCTGGCGTTACGATCGAATTTACCGGCGAGATCATTGAGTACACGAAGGGTGAACTGTCAGAAATCCAGTTGGCCTATTGCATCTCCATCCATAAGAGCCAAGGTAGCGAGTATCCGATTGTCATCATCCCATTGCTAAAACAGCACTTTATGCTACTACAGCGCAACTTGGTCTACACAGGAATCACGCGCGCTCGTCAAAAAGTTTACCTAGTTGGCTCGCTCGATGCCTACTCCATGGCAATTCGTAACAACGACCAACAAGTTAGGCGTACTCACCTCCAGCGTAGACTCAGAAAAGTCGTCGAGCTCTCTAAATCTTGAGAGCACCTAAGCAAGATAGGCTATATGCGCGCTCAATTACTAAATGCTTGTCGCCTCTTTTTGCAGAACTGAGATCGCACCAAGTCTTTTTGCAGCAGAAAGACAGTTCCCTGTAAGTTCTCTGTAGCCGATGCGACTCATCTTCCAGCAACCAATCTGCTATTTAACCACCCACTGATGGTCTCCCAACAATACATCCACTTACGCGGCGTCCGCCAAAATAACCTCAAAGGCTTCGACCTTGATCTGCCGATCGGTCAACTCACTGTCGTTACTGGTCTCAGTGGTGCAGGTAAATCCTCATTGGTATTTGAAACCCTCCACGCTGAAGGTCAGCGCCGTTATGTTGAAACATTTTCTCCGTATACCCGCCAGTTCATGGATCTACTTGATCGTCCAAAGGTCGACAGCGCTGAAAATATCCGCCCCTCGATCGCGATCCAACAATCCAATACGGTCAAGACCTCGCGCTCAACGGTGGGCACTATTACCGAACTCTGTGACTTCTTCAAAGCTTGGTTTCCTAATGTCGCCACCCTGATCGATCCCGCGACGGGTCAAGCGATCACCGACGATAATCCACAATCCATCTGGAAGGTACTCAATAAAGAGCACACAGACCAGACTCTGCTGATCACTTTTGAAGTTCATAAACCAGACGCACTAAACTGGAGCGATATCTTGCAACCATTAAGTTCGCAGGGGTTCTCACGTATCGTCGATCAAAACATAATCAAACGCATCTCAGACCTTGAGCCTGACACTGCTGGTCTCGATAGTAAAATTCATGTCGTACAAGACCGTTTAAAAATAACTACTAAGAACCGATCACGTTTCATCGAGGCAGCTCAAAGTGCGTTCACCTATGGCAAAGGCCGCGTCCAACTGTTAGGGTCTGACAACGTGCCTGTCGCCGAATTTACGCAAGGTCTGCATTCCCCAAAAACTGGGATTAGCTATCGCCCGGCAACGCCGCCGTTGTTCTCGTTCAACTCACCCATCGGTGCCTGTGAGAAATGTCGCGGATTCGGGCGAGTCATTGAAATTGATTACAATCTCGTCATCCCCGACAAAAGCCTCTCAGTCAATGAGGGTGCGATCCGCGCCTTTAAGGGCGATGTCTACAGCGAAAGTCTACGCGATCTACAACGTGCTGCTAAAACACATAAAATACGAACCGATGTACGGTGGTCAAAGCTCAGGAAAAAGGAACTTGCGTTCATTTTAGAAGGTGATCCGAACTATCAAGAAGGTAACGACCAATGGTATGGCGTGTACCGTTTCTTCAACTGGATCCAATCTAAAATTTATAAGATGCACGTGCGCGTCTTCCTCTCCAAATTCCGCAGCTACACACGCTGTATTGAGTGTAATGGTACTCGACTTAAACCCGAAGCTCTCAATTGGAAATGGCAAGGTCTCACCCTACCTGAACTGTATCAAAAAAGTGTCAGCGAATTGCTCCTATTGCTTAATCAAGTGAGTCTGTCATCCTCACCTACTGCGACAGACGAACCTGCATTAGAAGGCATTTTGGCACGCCTCAATTTTCTCGACCAAGTCGGCCTTGGCTACCTGACACTCGACCGCACCTCTCGCACCTTATCAGGTGGCGAAACTATGCGCGTCAATCTTACATCATGCTTAGGCTCCGCACTGGTGGATACACTGTTCGTGCTGGATGAACCCTCTGTCGGTCTTCATGCCCGTGACATGGATCGGCTGATTTCCATCTTACGCAGGCTTACTGACTTAGGCAATACCGTCGTAGTGGTAGAACACGACGAAGCCGTAATGCGTGCGGCTGACAATTTAATTGAAATTGGCCCTAAACCTGGAATCAACGGCGGCGAACTTATATTTAGCGGTGATTATAAAAGTATCCTCTGTTCGGATACGACTACTGGTCGCTTTCTTTCTAATCGTGAAAAAATTGAGCTGCCGGCCCAACTGCGCGCTACTCAAAAAGCTCCTAAACTTCACATCCATGGAGCGACCAAGCACAATTTAGTCGATATAAACATCGACATCCCACAGCAATGCTTTGTCTGCCTGAGTGGCGTATCAGGGTCAGGGAAAAGCACGCTGCTGAACAATGTAATCTATCAAAACCTACTCGCACAAAAGGGACTGACTACAGACGAGCCAGCCACAATCAAAGATATCGAATCCACTCTGCCACTTTCAGAAGTGGTACTTATAGACCAAAGCCCCGTAAGTAAAACCCCTCGCTCAAACCCAGCAAGCTACTCCGATGCATGGGGCGAGATCCGCAAACTTTTCGCACAACTTGAAACCGCAAAGTCTAGGGGAATGATGCCAGGACACTTTTCCTTTAATAGTGGTGATGGCCGTTGTGACACCTGTTCAGGACTTGGTTATGAACGCATTGAGATGCAATTCGTCTCCGATCTCTTCGTGCCCTGTCAGAGCTGTGACGGACAACGCTTTAAGCCCGAAGTACTCGATATAGAATGCCATGGGAAATCTATCACCAAAATACTTGATCTTGACGTCGAAGCAGCCGTCACCTTCTTCGCTAAATATCCTAAAATCACACGCTGCCTCAAACCACTCGTCGATGTTGGTCTGGGCTATCTAAAACTTGGGCAACCACTGAACACGCTCTCAGGCGGCGAATCACAGCGTCTCAAGCTGGTGCGTTACTTGGGTAAAGTTGCCGAGCAAACAGGACATGCTTTAATCTTAATCGACGAACCTACCACGGGACTACATCGAGCGGACGTAAAGCGACTCATAGCTGTGTTGCAATCCCTGGTTGATGCCGGTCATTCCTTGATCGTCATTGAACATAATATCGATATTCTTAAGATCGCGGACTGGATCATCGAGCTCGGACCAGAGGCTGGCATCAATGGCGGCCAAATCATCGCCCAGGGCACACCAAAGCAAATCGCTAAAATAAACTGTGAGACTGCGACCTATCTTCACGAAGCGCTATGTGAGTCAAATAATCGATTATCGACTCAACTGAAAGCAGCCGAACCAAGCGCAACTTACCACTCACTACGTGCCAATCAGAATGCCCTCGTCGTGAGCGGTGCGCGTGAGCATAACCTGAAAAATATCTCCTGTGTGATTCCACACAATCAGATTAGCGTCGTCACTGGCGTATCTGGCTCTGGCAAATCCTCTCTGGCATTTGATATTATTTTTGCTGAAGGACAACGTCGTTTCATGGAGTCGATGTCTGCTTATGCCCGCCAGTTTGTTGAACAAATGCCGCGCGCCGATGTCGACGATCTCAGCGGTATTGCTCCCACTGTTGCCATTGAGCAACGTGTCACAAAGGGCACACGCAAGTCGACGGTCGCTACCATCACGGAAGTCGCACAACACTTACGTCTTCTTTATGCACGAATAGGTATTCAACATTCACCTACAACTGGTATTCCTGTAGTAAGCCAGACACCTGGCGCCCTCCTGAAGCGCCTACAAAGTCTACTCAAAGAGACCAAGGTAAAGCAACTGCGACTCTGCGCACCCTTGATCCGTGGACGTAAAGGGCACCATGAACCGCTTGCTAATTGGGCACGCGATCACGGTTACTCGCAACTTCGTATCGACGGAGAACTGACCGAAATCAGTCGATTTAAAAAACTCGACCGCTATCGAGAACACGACATTGAACTGGTCGTTTCTAACCTCAAGCCAACCACCTCCACCCAACAACTAAAAGCAGCACTCACAACTGCGCTTAAGTTGGGTAAAGGTAGCGCCTTCCTAATGAGCAATAACGGCAAGGTTCTTTCATGGCTCTCTACGCAGCGCACTGACCCCAGTACAGGCGAGGCCTTCCCCGAGCTCGACCCCAAGCATTTCTCGTGGAACAGCGCCCGTGGTTGGTGTCCAAGCTGTCGAGGCTATGGCCAGTTGTTTGATTGGATGACTCAAGACGATGAAGCCGCGATCGACCTCCCTGATAATATGGAAGATGGTGCTACCTGCCCCGATTGTGATGGCGCACGACTGAACCTAATCAGCAGATCTGTAAAACTACATACTAAACGAGGGGAAACCTACTCGTTACCAGACTTACTTGAGTGTAAGCCAAACGAATTAGTGCGTATCATTAAATCGATCAAAACAAACACACGGACAGAACCAATCCTCAACGAACTACTGCCAGAGATTGAAGAACGCCTGCGCTTCATGGATCGAGTCGGGCTCCACTACCTTGGACTCAATCGATCGACTGCAACTCTCTCTGGTGGTGAAGCGCAACGCATACGCTTGGCCGCTCAACTCGGCTCGAATTTATCCGGGGTTCTCTATGTATTGGATGAACCATCGATCGGTCTGCACGCGCGTGATAACGCACAGTTGATTACCGCGCTCGAGCAGTTGCGCGACCGTGGCAACACACTACTCGTCGTTGAACATGATGAGGACACGATGAAGCACGCCGATCAGATTATAGACATTGGTCCAGCCGCAGGTATACACGGCGGTGAGATTGTTGCTAGTGGTACTTTGGCACAGCTAAAGAAAAATAAAGCCTCACTAACAGGGCACTATCTCCGCAAGCGTATGCCTCATCCTTTACGTGGCACGTATCGTCCACTCCCTTCAGCATGGAGCACGCGTAAAAAGAAGGGCAACGAACAGTGGATTTGCTTACAAGGCGCTGCGCTCAGAAACTTGAAAGACTTTGACATTCAGATTCCAAAACAGCGCCTAACCGCTATCTGCGGCGTCTCGGGTGCAGGTAAGAGTACCCTCATTCGCGACTTACTGAAACCTCTGGTGGATACAGCAGTCTCAACCAATTCACCCAAGCTCACTGCTAAGCAAGTTGATCCTGCTCATGATTCACTGCGAACAAGCTTCCGTGCCCTCCACCACGCCGACAACTTGCGTAAGGTGATCGAGGTCGATCAATCACCAATTGGCAAAACGCCACGTTCCACACCAGCCACTTACATTGGTGCATTCGATATCATACGAACGATATACGCAAATCTCCCCGAAGCCCGCTTCCGCGGTTACACTGCGGGCACCTTCTCGTTCAATACCAAGGGCGGCCGTTGTGAGGCCTGTAAAGGCGCAGGCCGCGTGAAGCTTGAAATGAACTTCATGCCTGACACCTATGTGACCTGTGACGAGTGCAACGGACGACGCTACGGAGCCGAACTAGACGAACTACGCTGGAATGGTAAAAGTATCGCCGATGCGCTGGCCATGAGTTTTGAAGAAGCCGCTGAGTTCTTTAGCTTCCACACTGGCCTCAAGAGTCTGCTCGACGCCATGGTCCAGACTGGCCTCGGCTATATCGAATTAGGGCAATACTCGCCGACCCTCTCTGGCGGTGAGGCACAGCGGTTGAAGCTGGTTAGCGAGCTAGCCAAAGGTATGCCGACCTTCAAAGAACGCCAATACAACCAAGGTCAGGGTAATCTCTATATTCTCGAAGAACCGACGATCGGCCTGCACCTCAGCGATGTCGAACGGTTGATCGAATTGCTGCACTGCTTGGTGGATAAAGGGCACACAGTAATCGCAATCGAGCACCACCTAGATGTGATTGCGGACGCGGACTACCTGATCGAAATCGGTCCAGACGGTGGTGATGCAGGCGGCCAATTACTCTATCAAGGTGCAGTTCAAGGAATTCATGCAAGTAAAAGTAGTGTCACCGCAAAATTCCTCGAAGTCCCAGTTTAAGCACCTGACTAATACTGGATCATGGCGACCAGAATCAGCTCCATGGCACTTCGTCTACAAGTAACAATGACAGACACCTACCGCAGCCCATGATTAGCGTGCGCAGCTCTACCTGCCAGTGGCTTGAAGCAATGCACCCATTGCGAAAGTTTCTCTCTATTCTATTAAAATAAGAGTTGATCTTACTGTAAAGGGCGCTTTTCTCTCCGTCTTTGGTATGGAGAAGTGGCTGAGTGGCCGAAAGCGCTTCTTTGCTAAAGAAGTGAACCTCAAAAGGGTTCCGCGGGTTCGAATCCCGCCTTCTCCGCCATTTTTAAATCCGCTCTCTGCAGCGGGTTTTTTTATGCCCATTCACTACGCATGATGGTATTTGGAACCTGCGTTAATCGACACTGCACGATACAATTGTTCACACAGCAACATGCGTGCGATCTCATGGGTAAAAGTTAGTGGCGATAGAGCAAATAGTACTTCCGCTTTTGCCTTTACTGCTGGGCTCAAGCCATATGCGCCGCCAATAATGAAGACTGCAGGTTGACCTTGCAGAGCATACAACTCTTTCGCCAAGCCAGCAGACGTGCGTGTATTGCCCTCCTCTGCCATCGCATAGACACGAGCCCCTTTACGTTTCCCGAGTGCTTCAAGTATGCGTTCGCCCTCACTCTCGATATCACCATCTTTGAGCTCTAGTAGCTCAAAATTGCCCGATCGCTTTAAACGTTTGGAGAAATCATCGCACAATTCAGACAATGATTGATTTTTCATACGGCCAATGGCGATTATGGTATAACGATACATAGAAAATTACTGCAGGTTTGTCACCTAATGGACTATTTAAGTACAGCTAGGTCGAGTGGCATCGGTCGATGACCACTAACATAGGCACGCAACACCTTACGGTTTCGAACGCTGTAACAAAGCGAAACAAATATGAAGCCCAGGACATGCAAAATCAGTACCGCTGGTGAATTACTATTATTCTTGGGTACAGTGGACATGAGCTTAACGGACAATTATGCCTGCTCTTGAACAGTGCGTGCGTATTCGGCGACAGATTTGAATAAGGAATCTGCAAAGGATGCAACCGAGACTAGCACTAGTTGTAGTTCGACATCACTGAAAACGACTGCCTCATTCTCGCGAAACACCTTTCTTACATCAATCAACTTACCATTCGACTGATTGCCAGAACCTTCAGTATTCTGCGCACCTATAGACTTCAGCTCAACGACTAGTTCCCCTTGCTCGTCCAATTGAGCTGCTTTGACAACTCCCCCTTGTTGCATCAGTACCTGCATCACAAATCCTAAAGAGGTAATACTGTCTTCCAGTTCACACATGATGCCATAGTCCTTTTCTAGTCGGTTAAACTTTTCGTCCAACTGCGCGGGAATAAAGATTTTTTGCAACTCTTGAGCAGCCTTTTGAGCATCAGCAGAGATATTCTTATTCGCATTCGTAGTCTTCACCAACGAGAGGAAAAAATGGGCATTATTCATGGCTGTAACGATTAGATTCAAAGAGTCTCCAATCACTTGGCGCACCAACAAATCTCTAGCATAGGCCTGCATTTGTTCAAAATTCTGGTGTCGCGGTGCCGCCGGCATGATCCGGGGTGCATTAACGTGCCGATTAAACGCTTCTTCCTGCACCGCTTCTCGTGATGCCAGATTAAATGCCAACATATCAAAGTGGCGCTGTAGCCCGGACATGAACTGTTGCGCGATTTGTTGTAAGTTCACTTGCTGCGGTTGGCCGCCAGTGGGATTAGTCTCGGTTGTCATAGCAATCTAATTGGATACTGTAATTTAAAGATATAACTATTTAAACAAAGCATTCTCGCCGCTGGCACAACTACGGATTCATTTTAGCCCATAAAATCATTTGCAGTAAATCGCCTATAAACTCGTCTCTTCAGCTATTTTCAATAGAATGGCAGCATGTGGGAATGGTTCGATATGCAACAACTCCTCACACTAAGCCATTGGTTCGGTGGGGCTTTCACTTTTTTTATAGCGAATGCGACAACTGTGCTCGGTCTCACACTCGCTGTACTGATCATCCGCCGCGTCTTGAGTGAGAAACGAACTCCCAGTAACTCTTTCGCATGGTTCCTTATTGTAATCTTTTTTCCATTGGTAGGCGCAGTACTTTATTTCATGTTAGGCGGTCGCAAATGCCGAAAGACGACACGCATCAAGCTGGCAATTGCCCAAGCAGCAAACTCACTCGCCGCAGAAACGAACGACAACCGCCTCTCGCCACAAGACAGCCTTGCGTACGAAGAAGGCAAAACGGTAACCACTGGCAATCACTTCGAGTTATTGCCTGACGGAGAGACTGCGTTTCAAAGGATCTGTGAAGAGATCGAGTCCGCGCAACACACTATCCATATAGCCACTTACATCCTCAGCAACGATGCCACAGGTAATCAAATCGTAGCGCTTCTCACTAAACGAGCCACAGAAGGAGTGACGGTACGCCTGCTACTAGACTCTCTCGGTAGTTGGAATCAAACGCGTGCCGCCCGCTATAAAATACGTCAGGCGGGTGGACACGTAGCGATGTTTATGCCCGTGCTGCCGATTCAGACACATATTTCCTCGAACTTACGTAACCATCGAAAAATCGCTATTTTTGACAACTACCGAGCAATCACCGGTGGTCAAAATCTCGATATACGCTTTCTTGGCAGTGCTCAAACGCCCGACCGTTTTGCCGATTTCAGTGTCGTCACACAAGGCCCCGCAGTTGCCCACATTAATCGCATTTTCCTTTCTGATTGGGCCTTTGCAGCTAAAGAATCACCCAACAAATATCGCAAAATCCTCTGCCAAATCCCTGAACAATCTGGCGATAGAACCCTCGAAGTGATTGCCAGTGGGCCTGATATTTCAGCAGATCCGCTCTGGGAGAAAATCATTCAAATCATTCAAGAATTTAAGCGCAGCCTCACCATTATTACTCCGTATTTCATTCCAGACGAAGTACTCTACCAATCACTGATCGTCAAAGCCCACACTGGCAGTAAAATACGCCTTGTGCTGCCGCTACGCTCGAACCACTCGATCACTGACATCGCCCGCTATCACTACTTGCGTAAACTTCACACAGCTGGCGTTGAAATTTTATTTTATACTCCGCGCGTGCTGCACGGTAAGTTGATCCTTGCCGACAATAAAGTCGCACTCGCGGGCTCTGCCAACATCGATATGCGCTCAATGTTTGTGAATTTCGAAATCGCCCTACTGCATTATAGTCCAGCAGATATTTCGCTACTGGAGGAATGGGCATGTAATATCATTGAGCACTGTATACCCTATGAAACTGCAATCACTGATAAACAACTGATGCCAGCTAAATTAACTGAGAGTCTCGTGCACTTATTTGTGCCGCTACTATAATCATAATCACACAAAATCTCTTATCTAGAGCTACCGAGGTCGTTTCGCCTTGCTCGAAAGCAGTCCGACACCTATCGAAAAGGCTGTCATGACCGCCTTAAACGTACCGCGCATCTACACCCTGCTACTCAGTATCAGTCTGCTTGGTCTGTGCGCGAGCTGCGCACGTAAAACAACCAATGTCGAAGCAGGCAACCGCGATCAGGAACTTTTTATCGGCCTAGGCACTGAACCCGCAGCCTTGGATCCGCATATCACTACTGGTCTAACTGAGTATTCAGTGATGGTTGCTTTCCTCGAAGGGCTGACCACTTTAAATGCACAAACCATGGCTCCCGAAGCTGGGGCTGCTGAATCGTGGGAAATCTCCGAGGACGGTCTCCAGTATACCTTTCACCTCGATCCCAAGGGACGCTGGTCAAACGGTGATCCAGTCACGGCGCACGATTTCCTATTCTCCTTTGAGCGCATTCTTACACCTCTACTCGGTGCTCCGTATGCTTACATGTTGTTCCCACTGAGTGGTGCCGAAGCATTTAACAAAGGCCAACTCACCGACTTCTCAGACGTCGGTGCTCATGCTCTAGACGCGCGCACCCTAGTGCTCAAATTGACGACTCCCACGCCATACTTTTTGAGCCTCTTAGCCCACAATACATGGTGGCCTGTTCATCCACCCACTATTTTAAAACATGGTAGTATGACGGATCGTATTTCGAAATGGACTAAAGCCGGAAACTACGTCGGCAATGGCCCCTTCCAATTAACTCACTGGAAGCTCAACAACGAAATCTACGCCACTCGTAATCCATATTACCGCGCTCCGGAGTGTGTCACCCTCAAGGGCATTCATTTTCTGCCGATCAACCCACTCGCCGAAGAGCGCTCTTTTCGTAAAGGTCACCTGCATGTCTCGAGCACCGTACCTATTCATCGCATTGACTGGTATCGCCAGCATCAGCCGAAAAGCCTTCGTTTCGACACGACACTTGGCGTCTACTATTACATGCTCAACACCTCGCAGGGCGTACTCGCCGATGTGCGCGTGCGTAAAGCACTCGCCTACAGTATTAATCGTGAGCAGATTACCGAGCACATCTTACGCGCTGGGCAACAGCCCGCCTACCACTTCACGCCACCTAACACGGGCGGCTACAACGCCGATGCTCGGCTTCCCTACGATCCTCGACTCGCGCGTCAACTACTTGCAGATGCAGGGTTCCCAGGGGGCGAAGGCTTCCCTAAATTCGAGCTTCTGTATAACACCAGTGAATCGCATCGTGCCCTCGCAGTGGCAATTCAACAGATGTGGAAAAGTGAACTCGGCATCGAAATTGAACTACATAACCAAGAATGGAAGGCCTACCTATCGACGCGCGAGGCTGGCGAATTTGATATTCTACGCGCTTCGTGGTTTGGCGACTACGACGACCCCAACACCTTTCTCAGCCTCGGCGAAACAGCAAACGGCAATAATCACACGAATTGGAGCAGTGCCGAATACGATCGGCTCATACAGCTGGCAGCACATACCCAAGACGTCGATGCGCGTAAGGCGATCTTCCAGCAGGCCGAAGCATTGTTGCTGGATGAAATGCCAATCATTCCGCTCTACTTTTATGTTACCAGTCGCTTAATTGCTCCATCCGTTCAAGGCTGGTATCCCAGCCTACTCGACAACCACCCCTATCAGGCAATTTCACTTCAACAGGCTCAATAAACCCTCATTCTCATGCACCCCATTCGCTGGAAACTCCATTGGCAAATACTCTTTGCACTCTCACTGGCCGCATTTTTCGCCTGCGTGCTGATGCCAGCCTTCGGTCAGGAATTTAGCAGTCACGTGACAGTCTTTTGCCAATTTATCGGCAAACTTTTTATGAATGCGCTTAAGATGGTCATCGTGCCATTGATCGTCGCATCCATAATCAGTGGCGTCATGCACCTAGGGGCCGAAAAAGGTGTAGGACGTATGGGCTTTAAGACGATGCTCTACTACACCTTCAGTGGTGCGGTCGCTGTGATTGTCGGTTTAATCGTGGTGAATCTAATCGGGCCTGGCCGCATCGACGCTGAAACTGCCACAGCCATGCTTGGTCGCGGCAGTGAAACCGCCTTGAGCGAAGGTCTGATGAGTAAAGTTGAAGGCCGCAACAGCAGTGATCTCTTCGATATTTTTCTGCGTATGTTCCCATCGAACATCGTCGATGCAGCAACCAATAATGGCCAACTGCTAGGTGTCATTACTTTTTCGCTGCTGTTCGGAGTGTTCATTGGCAAACTTAAACGCGACCAACGAGAAGCGCAACAGAAGTTCTGGGAGAGCACGCAAGAGGTGATGCTGAAGCTCACTGATTTCATCATTCGTTTTGCGCCGATCGGTGTCTTCGGTCTGGTAACTCCGATTTTGTTCAACGCCCCAATTGCTGACCTATTTGGTGCAATCTTGTGGTTCTTCATTACTGTTCTCCTAGCGCTCGCGATTCATTTCATCATCAGCCTCGGCCTTGTGCTCAAATTTGTCGGCAAGGTCAACCCGGTCAGTCATTACAAAGCCATGACTCCGGTACTACTCACTGCATTTTCAACAGCGAGCTCATCCGCGACCCTGCCTCTCACAATTGATACCGTCGAAGAACGCGCAAAAGTCTCAAAGAAGACCTGCTCCTTTACATTGCCCTTAGGCGCTACAGTTAACATGGACGGCACCGCACTCTATGAATGCGTGGTCGTACTATTTATCGCACAACTCTACGCCTCCACTGGCGCAATTGCACTCGGCATCGGCGATCAACTACTGGTAGTCTTTCTTGCGCTGACGACTAGTATCGGTGTCGCGGGCATACCAGCAGCCAGCCTCGTGGCGATTTCTGTCATACTGCCGGCTGTCGGTCTACCTGTTGAAGCGATTGGAGTGGTTTGGGTGACCGATCGCATTCTCGACATGTGCCGCACCTCGGTAAATGTCTTCAGCGATACCGTCGGCGCGGTCACCATCGCCCGTAGCGAAGGCGAAGTACCGTATGGAGGTGAGAGTTGATGGTTGCAAGTTGCTTGTTGCTCGCAAATCAATTGTCACACCGTTGAATCAGCAACATCCAACTATCAACAATCAACAATCAACAAACAACCCATGACTACTGACCAACGCCTCGCCGAACTCGGCATTGAACTCCCAACTGCACCAACACCTGCCGGCAATTACGTAGCCTCGATGCAAGTCGGCAACCTGCTCTACATTTCGGGCGCCATCTGTCTAGTCAATGGCGAGATGACACATACTGGAAAAATCGGTGAAACTCGTGATATTGCCTATGGTCAGGCTGCCGCACGCGTCTGTGCGCTCAACCTTCTAGCAGTTGCCAAAGGTGCACTGGGCGACCTTGATAAAGTCTCGCGGGTCGTGCAGCTGAATGGCTTCGTCAATGGGGTACCTGGCTTTGCCGATAGTCCAGCAGTCATCAACGGTGCGTCCGACACCATGGTTGAAATCCTCGGTGACCGTGGTCGCCATACCCGTGCAGCTGTTGCTGTGACTGGGCTACCACTCGACACGACTGTCGAGATTCAAGCGATTTTCGAAGTGGCTTAATGTACTTTTAAGGCAGGCACTGATCCTACGTTGGCCGAGGGCAACCACCTGAACTGATCCATCAATGTGCAAACGGCAGGGTCTTTGGACCATCGTAGTCATCTTGCTGCCCCTCAACTACGATGTTAGAGCGAATGCCTCCGCGTCCACGCCAGATCGTTTCAAGGCGCGCCCAACGTGGCTTGGTGACGGCGTATAAATCCTCAAAGATCTTATTGGTCGCTGCTTCAAAGAAAATACCTTTGTTGCGATAATCGTGCAGGTAGAGCTTCATCGCCTTGAGCTCGATGCACACTTCATCCGGTGCATAGCTAAACACCACAGTAGCGTAATCAGGGTGGCCCGTCATCGGGCAGGTCGAAGTAAACTCCTCCTGGATGTGCTGGATGGTATAATGACGCTCTTGATTAGGATTTGGGAAAGTCTCGATGTCCATGGAGCGAAGACTGTGCGCACTGTCAGCAAAAGTTCAACCCCACTCTTTAATTTAAAAAAGGATGGTTGGGCCAATGTTAACTGCTGAGTTTATCAACCCTTGAACCAATCAAAGAAATTTCTCTAACTTGTACAGATGAATGCCCAGCAGCACCTCTCACCGCTTAAAATCTTCCTCATTTATTTACGCCTCGGTTGCCTTTCTTTTGGAGGACCTGTCGCCCACTTTGGCTATTTTAAAGATGAATTTGTGAGTCAGCGTAAATGGCTCTCCGAAGCACACTATGCTGAGCTACTTGCCCTCTGCCAGTTTGTGCCGGGGCCAACCAGCAGCCAGACAGGCTTTGCCATCGGCTGGCATCGCGGTGGGTTAATTGGCGCATGCGCCGCATGGCTTGGCTTTACCCTGCCCTCTGCCATGATCATGATCGCCTTCGCGTACGGACTCACCAGTGTTGGCGACAGCACTGAACCATTGATCAATGGCCTCCTAATCGCAGCCGTCGCCGTTGTTGCCAAAGCGGTCTTCGACATGGGCAGAAAACTTTGCGCCGACTTACCTCGCATGGCTATCACCCTTGTTAGTGCGGTACTGGTGAGCTGGATATCCGGTGTACTCATGCAAATCAGCGTCATTTTGCTTGGCATAGCGATTGGCAATGCGCTGTTTCGCGACGCGGCACACGACCAACCAGAATTACACGACGGTGAATCGATAGCCGGACGGCGAACCATGTTCATCGGTATCCTCGGCTTCAGTGTATTACTGCTAATCGCCCTGCTCACACCCGCAGATTCAGCCGGGGCAATTTATGCGATGCAGTATCAAGCTGGCGCCCTTGTCTTTGGTGGTGGACATGTCGTTTTACCTCTCCTCCACGACAGTGTCGTGCCCAGCGGACTTCTCTCAGAATCCGATTTCCTAGCAGGCTACAGCGCGGTCCAAGCAATGCCTGGCCCTATATTCACTCTTTCAGCCTTTCTCGGCACCGCCAGCCAAGCCACGCACCCACAATGGATTGGCGGGCTGATTGCCCTCTTCGCCATCTTTTTACCCGGCATGCTGCTGCTAGCCGGGCTCATTCCACTTTGGAATCAACTACGCAATAAAGTCTGGGCACAAGCTGGCATCATCGGCGCCAATGCTGCGGTAGTCGGCCTACTCGCAGCCGCTTTGGTTGACCCTGTCTGGTCCCACGGCATACAAGGCTGGGCCGACGGACTCATCGCTGCTATCGCGATGGTAGCACTTTACAGAAAAGTACCTGCCTGGCTGGTGGTCTGTATCTGCGGCGGTTGTGGTTATATCGTCTAATCGAATAAAGAGATCGCTTAGCGCAGTATATAAAAAACGCCTCCTTTTCAGGAAGCGTCTTTATAAAAACTTAACTGAAGGGCCGTTTATTTATAAAGCCTGCGCCATGAAATTAACGCGCCGAGTGAAAATCTCGCCGTGCTGTTGAACAACTTGCTCTTCGGGAGACAAACCATCAACCGACTTGACATACTCACCCCCAGATCGGCCTTCAGCAATATTTTGAAGAATTTCTAGGCCTTGATCTGACACAACGGTCAATATGACATCTGCATAGAGTAGCTGAAGTTGTGTGATGCCATTTGAACCAGTTTTAGTCGCACCATCTCCACCATATACATAATTACCATTCACTACAAGAGAAGCATTCGCATTTACTGGCATAGGAACTGTAACTGAAGAATCATTCTCATAAATGAGCACCTTAAAATCGACAATATTAGATACCAAATAATTCTTAGGATCTATTATGCTCTTAGTTGACCAAAAATCATCACTCGAATCATCCAGAATTAGTTGAGAACTAGACCCCATCAAATTGTTAAATGTATTATCGGGACGCTCAATCGCTCGATATAGTGCATACACTTTGATTGGATCAGACACCCCACTTTGATCGTAAGATGCCTGATACTCCAAACGATATGCAACCGCACAAATATCACCAGGTATTGGAGTCACCCCATCGGCTTCGAATGTATCACGATCCAAGGCAGGTGAGAACAACTTCAATGCAACTGTGTTCGAACCATAGGGAGCTCCCGTTGCAAGCGGCTCAGGGCCATCAACACGTAACCACTGCTGATCGTTGTTACGGAACACCGCAGTCTCTAGGTCCTGTGTCAGCAAATCCATCGCAATCCGCGCTTCCGCATTGGCAGATAATTTACCAGATGAACGCGTCCACACTTTTAGAACTTCGCTGGTAATCTGAATAACTAAACCGACGAGCACCACCATGATAACGGTCGCCACCATAATTTCGATTAAAGTAAAGGCATGCTTCGCGGCGTTTCGTGTACTATAATGCAAAGTATTCATAGTGAAGATTAGCGAACGATTGCAGTATTATAGGTGAAGATGGTCTCTTGAGTATTCAGAGCATTCAAATCCGTTTTAGCATCAAAAGTTTGGCTTGGACTAGGAGGTTCTTCCGCAAAAATACGGACTTCCATCGCAAATGAACCTTCAAGGTAACCATCTATGTCATCATTCAACTTATACACACCAGATGTAATACGAGTAGCAGAACGAGTCGTCTCTGGCAAAACCGATGACGCCGAAAGAACGACACGATAAATTGGTCCCGACGCATTCGAGAAATCAATATTCTGAATTTTCGAATTATTATTCACAGGCTCTGTCGAATCAAAGCCAATCTTCAAAACAATATTTTCCGAAGTTGAAGAGGCATATGCACGAAAGACAAACAGCGTCGCAAAATCATTGGTTCGAACCGCATTATAAATCGTCGCAAATTTCGGCTCTCCAGCCATTGCAATGTTCGGCGAACTCTGCAAAAATGCATTCACAGAATTCACGATCGACGAGACTTCGTCTATTTTCTCAACTTCATCTATTGATTGTAGTGTTGGCCCAAGTAATCCAACAAGCGCCAAGACTGTCACCAAGAAGATACCAATCGCTAAAACGACCTCTATAAGACTGAAGCCTTTCGAAACAGAAATACGGTTATAATGATGTTGAGTCATAAGATATATAAAAGAATAGTTATTCCACTTTTGTGCTGTTAGAAACAGTGAGGGCTTCTGGATTAGTTACTGAGGTGGTCGTGCCTGCCCGTCGAAAAATCAAAGCAGACAATAAACCAGACTCCACATCAGTTACTCGTAGTTCCTCTACAGATGAACCTTCATTATTCGGAATCATACTAGCACCCCTTAAGACTAAATATGCGTTGGAATTAGAAGAGGTGCCGTTACTATTAAATTCATAATACAAATAATCCGTTCCAGCATTTCCAACTTCAGCGGATAATAAAGGGTAGTTTAATTTCATACCAAATGCAGTGGTCGACCATAAGGCTCCTGAATCTGATTCACTCGCACTAGTACCAGCATCAAAATAAATTCCATCAGGTAAATAGGTGCCTTGAGTCGCGGCAATCCATCCCACACTGCCGACACTATCGATGCCTTCATAAACTATACCAAAAAACCGACGATATTTGTCGAGATCAGAGGTGTCATTATGTATGATCAATCGTGTTTTAGCATTTTTAAGAACAGCCTGACCTCGTGCTCCTTGGGCTATCCCAGAAACAATACGCTGTGACGCACTCAGCGACGCTCCTGTACCTCCATTTCCGCCGATGAAAATAATAGAAGAGGCAATTAAAATAACGCTAATAACCACCAACAGTTCTATCAGCGTAAAGCCGTTTTTAGTGTACGAATGATTCATTATCTAAAAAGAATGGAGATTTAATTCCAAAGTTTATAAGTTGGATTATCAGAATCATCAGCATCAACGCCGACATATGCAGTAACTGTTGTGCGGATATTGCCTTCACTTTTTCCTGGTCCTTTAGGAGAAACAAAACCATCTCCATCAGTATCAACGACTATGAAGATCTTTGTATTATTGAAACGATCCGCCAACTGGTCATCGCTAACAACATCAGCCGTAGTCAACCAGAACTCTGACTCTGAAAAGCTATGAAAAGAAATCCGGCGGCGATTCCCTCCAAACGAAATCGAGTTTCCATTTGCAGGGTCACGAGCTGATATAGCCTTGATAAAGTCATCACTTTCTGAGCTGAGATCGATTTCGTCGCTATCCGCAGTGCCAGTCACTAAAGGGAAATAGTTATACTCACCTTTAAACAACTGCATCGCATTCACGTAATTGGATAGCTGCGATTTCGACGCAGCTATGTTTGCTTGTTTCTTCACTGATCCAACTGTAGGGATCAGGATCCCGGCAAGGATACCAATGATCGCAATGACCATCAGTAGTTCAATCAAAGTAAAAGCGGAGCTGTTGCGTTGTATTTTATTCATTATTCGCCTGAGTAAATGTTGTCTATATTAGCGTCCATACCACGATGCGCAGTGTTAAGAATTCCATCGGTCGCAACCGATCCTATACTACTATCACTATCCGAACCCTCAGAAAAAAGTACGTAGCCAAAGTTTTCCCAAGTCGTCGAGCTACTGCTTTTAGCATAGACATATGCGTACGTGTTGCCCCATGGATCTGTAAAATAGACACCATCTAAATCTGCTGCATTCGTAGGATTATTAAAATCTTTGCTGAGACCTACTTTAGTTGGATCTAAAAAGCTTTTACGTGCTCCCCCTGAATCAATCTCTACTAAACTAACAACTCCAGATGTATTGTTGCGCTCTAGAATAGCAAATCCAGTCAAAGCCAACAACAATTTCTCGGCATTTGCTGTACGTGTAGGATCACCAGAGACCCACGGATAATCACCGTAAGTCGACTTAAATCCCTCCAATGCCTGCGCGATCACAGCGAGTTCGGCCTTGGCTTGTGCACGCGCTTGGGCGTTTTGCACGCCGCGGGAAATACCAAAAGTGATTCCCGCAAGTACCATGATCACAGCAATGACCATTAGTAGTTCAATCAGTGTGAAACCACTGTTCGTAGGGCGCTTTTGCGCAGGAGGATATACAGAATAAGGAGTTTTAGAAAACATGTCTCATGGGGATTACGACAAGGAATCGAGCGGTTTAACACGCTAAACGTATATTATCGCGCCAAACTTAGACCTCTGTCAATATTGGATAAGGTGTAAAGTGACTTGTACACCTAGATTCTAGGCCGACAAAAAATAGATGAGCACCTGTTCTAGGATCTTTTCCCACCTTCTTCCTTTTCTACTTTCCTCCTTCACTTGCACCCAAGGGCACCCAGTTCAGTCACCCGGCGGGGCCAGTTCGGGAGACCTCACATACCATCTACGCGCTACTCGCGCTTCGTCTCACCTTCCGACTCCTCCACCTTCCCACTCCTATCACCCCGCATATGGCTTCTTAAAGATGGCCCCGCTGCGGCGGCGCTCGGCGATCCGCTCCACATCCTCCTCATTCATTGGTGCTGGGAAGCTTGTGGCTGGGTCAATCTTCCACTTGGCAGGCTTGAGGTCGTGGTCGAGTGCCACACGATAGTCGAACACAAAGCAGTCGCCTTCCCAGAGGCTGGTATCTTTGGGCATCAGTTCCATATAGCGTAAAATGCCGCCTTTTAAATGGTACACATACTTAAATCCTTTTTGCTTTAAATATGCAGTGGAACGCTCACAGCGAATGCCGCCGGTGCAATACATCGCGATCTTCTTATCTTTTTGCGACGCGAGATGCTCATCTACAAATTTTGCAAATTCAGTAAAATCCTCGGTATCGGGATTGATCGCCCCCTTAAACTTTCCCACATCGACTTCGTAGTCATTGCGTGTATCTATAGTAATCACTTCCGGGTCTGAAATGAGATCGTTCCACTCAGCTGGGTCCAAATAAGTGCCGACTTCTTCGCGAGGGTCTGCACCTGCTTGACGAAATGTCACAATCTCAGGCTTCTTTTTGACCTTAAATTTTGGGAATGGGCAAAAGTCAGCATACGAATATTTTACTTCAATCGCGGCGAAGCGCGGATCCGACTTCAGCAGTGCAATGGTGGCATCCACCGCCTCTGGTGAGCCCGCACACGTTGAGTTGATTCCCTCATTGGCAAAGATAATCGTACCACGCAGGCCTACCTCTAATCCATGATCGACCATACGCTCGGCCCACTCATCGCGATCGGGCAATTCGACGAAATGATAAAAAGCTGCAATTTTCCAAGATTCAGACATAGTACCGCAGGTTTTTGAGGATCAAAGCGGCAAAGCAAGGCAAAAACCACTTTTAAATCTTGTCATCTACCGCCGACCTGTCAAAGCCCTCCGCCTCACTTCTGGAAAGCCCTTTTAAATAGGTCTCTTTCTTCACGAGCTCAAGTATCGGTAATATCCGGTCAACGGGCATATTACAGATATTATGGACATTAAGTTTACTGACCTCGGACTACGCTCCGAACTAATTGAAGGGATTCAACGCCTCGGCTTCGAATCGCCTTCACCGATTCAAGCAGAGACGATTCCTGTCGCGCTCAGCGGCAAGGACATCGTTGGGCTCTCGCAAACTGGCTCTGGTAAGACCGCTGCTTTCGGGCTACCAGCGTTAAACATGATCAAAATCGATCGCAAAGAAACTCAAGTGTTAGTGCTCTGCCCCACCCGCGAGTTGGCAGTGCAAGTCTGCGAAGAGATCAATCGCTTGGCTGCTGCATTGCGGGGACTCACATCAGTGCCTGTGTATGGTGGCACTCCGATTGACCGCCAAATGCGAGCACTGCGCAACGGGGCACATATCGTAGTCGGTACTCCAGGCCGTATTATGGACCACTTGCGCCGCAAGACATTACGCACTGATGCAATCAAGCTTTGCATTCTCGATGAAGCCGACCGGATGCTCGATATGGGCTTTCGTGAAGATATGGAAGTTATCCTCGGCGACATGCCCGAAGAACGCCAAGCGCTGTTCTTCTCGGCAACGATGAATCGTGGTGTGGAAGGCTTGATTCGTAAATTCAGCCGCAATGCTGAACAAATTTCGATCGAACGTAAATCGCTGACCGTCGATACCATCGAACAAACCTATTACGAGGTGCGTAATCGCTCGAAGATTGAAGTCATGTGCCGCCTACTCGACCTTGAGGTCAAACCGCGTGGCATCGTATTTTGTAACACCAAGCAAATGGTAGAAGATGCCACTGAAGCCCTCGCAGCCCGTGGCTATGTCGCCGACCGTATCCACGGCGATATTACACAAGGCAACCGCGAACGTGTAATCAAGCGCTTCAAAGACGGCTCCGTTGAACTGCTCGTTGCGACTGATGTCGCTGCTCGCGGCCTTGACATCGATGACATCGACCTCGTCTTTAATTACGACCTGCCACACGACCCAGAAGACTATGTCCACCGTATTGGACGTACCGGCCGCGCCGGACGCTCTGGCAAATCCGTCACTTTTGTCTACGGTCGCGATATTTATCGCCTCGAAGCAATCGAGCGTTACACCCGCCAGGTGGTGCGTCGCATGCAGATCCCATCACTTGAAGATGTCGAAGGTCGTAAAGCCGACAAGGTCTTCAACCAAGTCCGCAGCTTACTTGAAGCGGGTAACTTCAAGCGCCACGATGCACTCGTCGATCGCTTGCTCGATGCTGGCCACACCCCGACTGACATTGCCAGTGCACTGTTTAACTTGCTCCACAAGGACGACAGCACCACTGGCGAAAAAATCGCCGAAGATACTGAACCCTATTCCGAGACACCTAACCGCAGTGGCGGCAAACGTGGCGGCGGTGGTGTTGGTTACCGCGGCGGCAATCGTGGTGGCGGCGGTTATCGCGGCAACCGCGGCAACGACCGACGCAATGATCGAGGGAACGACTCCCGCGGTAGCGGTGGCGGCAATCGCTCATGGAACGAAGGTGGCGAGCGCCCCAAACGCCCTTTTAAAACCAAAAGCAAATTCGGCGGTGGGCATAGCAGCAACGACAGCAGCAATTTTAAAAGCGCTAGCGGCGGTAAAAAGGACTTCGTCCCTGTAAAAAAACCAGCAAGGCGTTTTAAGAAACCAGATTAGGCGATGTCTCATCCATTGCAACTTAGCTAATACTTTCAAAGGCGGACACCATTGTCCGCCTTTTTTATGATTATGCCGACTACGGTGCTACACGAAATCCTCACTCTCGACATTCCATGAATGGTACTCTATTGCGTTATCTTTCAAACGAATCGCCATGTCTGAATTACCCCAAAACACTCTCTCTTTGTCGCAAAAACGAATCATTGCCGCTGGTGTTACTGCATTCGCATTGGCGTTACTGATTACAATCAGCTTCGGCCTATTTGTGATTCTGCAGCAATTCATCCAGACGTTTAAAGACGTCCTACTTCCACTTGCGATTGCTGCAATACTCGCTACCCTGCTACGCCCGATCATTAACTACTGTGAGCAACACACCCGCCTGTCCAAAACCCAAGGCATCATCTTACTATATATCTTAGTCGTTCTGACCCTAGCTGCCACCACTACGATTTTCGTTCCAATTCTCTTCCATCAAATTGCAGAGTTTGCTGAAGCCGCCCCCGCTATCCGTGACAATCTACTAACGTTCCTGCAGCAAAAAACTCCTGCAGCATGGGAATGGTTTCATCTTCGGTTGGGCCAAGCGCCGGATGAATACTTGCAAAGCATCCTCACCACTCATTCGGATACACTCACAGAGGCACTTAAAATGCTACCTGAAAAAGTAGGCTTCATTGGTGGCTCGATCGGAAGTATGTTTGGAAAAATCGCCGCCTATACCATCATTCCTGTCTATCTGTTTTTTATACTCAACGGTAATCGCGACGTCTGGAATGACCTACAAAAACAGCTCAGTTTTTTCCCAGATGAACGCCGTGACGACATCGTATTTCTGTGCCGCCAATTCAGTGAGATCCTCATCGCATTTTTTCGCGGCCAAATCATCATTGGCTTCCTTCTCGGCATCGTTCTCGCCGGCGGCTTTGGTTTGGTTGGCCTCAAGTTTGGCATCGCGCTTGGACTCGCGCTGGGACTCCTCAACATTATCCCGTACCTCGGCACTATGCTCGGCATCCTTACAGTATTGCCACTCGCCTATCTTCAGGACGGTGGAGGTACAAGTCTGATTATTGCCTGCGCGATCATCTTTACAATTGGACAAGTGCTCACCGACTATGTTTTTACCCCGCGCATCATGGGCAACAAAACTGGAATGGGCCCAATGCTCATTATTTTCTCGGTATTCTTTTGGGGAGTTGCGTTGGGCGGCATCATGGGCATGGTCCTCGCCATTCCACTCACCGCCTTCTTTTTGGTCTTCTGGCGCCTGGCTCGAGAGCGCTATTTACCTGCACTAACAAAGAATCAAACTGAAGCCTAAGACTAACAGCGCCCACTTTCATACCTTCCAACCTTCCCACTTTCCACCTTCCCACTTTTCTACTGCTAAAAGATGTCCAACCACACAGATACACCCTTCGCTCGTCCTGATAACCGTGCTGTCGATGCGCTCCGCACGATTCAATTTGAAACTGGCATCGCACCGCACGCACTTGGCTCTGTACTTGTGAGCTTTGGCGATACCCGCGTGATCTGTGCTGCCTCCATTGACAACCGCGTGCCTGGCTGGATGAGGGCTCAGAAAGTAGAAGGCGGCTGGATGACCGCCGAATACTCGATGCTTCCATACAGTACTCTAGACCGCAAACAGCGCGACATCAGCCGCGGCAAAGCCGATGGCCGCACGATCGAGATTCAACGACTGATTGGCCGTTCACTGCGCGCAGTATTTGACCTCAAGAAACTCACTGGAAAAACCATTTGGATTGATTGTGACGTACTCCAAGCTGATGGCGGAACACGCACCGCATCAATCACGGGCGCCTATGTTGCGGCACAAATTGCGATTCAAAAACTTATCGCCAACGGTGAGCTAGAAGAAAATCCATTCACCGAAGCAGTCGCTGCCGTATCTGTAGGTGTCTACCAAGAGACACCGATCCTCGACCTTAATTATCCAGAAGATAAAGATGCGACTGTTGATGCCAACATCGTCATGACTGGTAGCGGTAAATTTGTCGAAGTACAAAGTTCTGGCGAAGAAGCCACTTTTACTCGAGATGAGCTTAATACGCTGCTCGATCTAGGTGCTAAGGGAATCACCGAAATCAATGTGCTCCAAGAAGCTGCAATCACAGAAGGCCTAAAGTAATTGGCGCGCTTTGGCCAAAGCGGGATCTCCCAACACCTTTGGGCAAAACAGCCTCGATCGAATTTAGTCTGGGTCTTGCGGTACTAGCTAACAACTAACTGCAACTTTTCTGTAACGTTCACGATGTATTAATTAAGCAGTTAATAAAACTGCATAATTACCAACAAAAATATATCATGAAACTAAACACACTCCTCATCTCTGTAGTCACTGCGTGCCTAATTCCCTTACTAGTACAAGCCAAAGGCCAATCAATCAACGGTGAAGGCGAGCAGCGCCAACGCCCCACTGCCGAAGAACGTGGTGAACGCTTTGCTAATACTGATACTGATGGCGATGAACAACTCTCACTCGAAGAAATTGAAATTGCGGGCGCCACACGTTTGGCCGAGCATTTTGATCGTATCGATGCTGACGGTGATGGATTATTGACCAAAGACGAACTGAAAAAGGCCCATAAAATGCGTCGTAAAGGTGACAGGGCACACAAACGTACTGGCCCTGACTCAGACCAATAAGATTCGATAAACCCCACGCACCAATCAGCCCGAGCGCTCCACCGAGCATCGGGCTTTGTTGTGTCGACTAGTAAAATCCTACCTCACACCTTTTTCTTTGCTATCTACAATCCAGTGGCTTACATCCCACATCCTGCATCTAAGTCTTTGCTTTTTACTGCCCTATCGGCACTCAGTTTAATCTTTCCTGCGAGGCCAGCTCGATGAACCTCACAGATCATCACGCACTTTTAGCGTAATGTCCTATATTTTCTCATGATCACGATCAATCAAGTCACTCATAACTTCGGTAAGAAGGTTCTCTTTAACGGCATCAATAGCGTTATCAACCCACATGATCGCATTGCTTTGGTCGGCTCCAATGGCTCCGGCAAGACGACTTTGCTACGTATGCTTATGGGCGAGCTAGAAGCAGACGGCGGCTCGATAGACAAGCCAGACTACGCGAGTGTCGGCTACCTCCCCCAGGACGGCATTTCAGTCTCGGGAAACACACTTTTTGACGAAGCAGAAAGTGCGTTCGGCAACATTCTGGAACTGCAGAAAAAGATTGAACAGGCAGACGAGCAATTGCTCGAGATGGACACCGAGGCTGCCGAATACTATGACTTAATCGACACGATTGGTGAGTGGGAGCAACAACTCGAAAACTACGAACCAGCCAAAATGAAATCGCGCATCGAGCGGATTCTTCTTGGCATGGGCTTTAAGCAAACAGATTTCGAGCGCGATACCGGCGAATTCTCTGGTGGTTGGCAAATGCGCATCGCACTAGCAAAACTACTCCTGCAGAATCCTAGCCTAATTATTCTCGACGAACCGACCAATCACCTCGACATTGTTTCGCAACACTGGGTCGAGCAATACCTCAAACATTATCAGGGTGCGTTAATTGTTATTTCGCACGACCGCGCCTTCCTCGACGAAGTCACCAATCGTACGATGGAGCTTAAACTGGGTAATCTCAACAGCTTCAAGGGCAACTATAGCTACTACGTCAAAGAAAGCGATGCGCGCCTTGAGCAATTGCGCAAGGCCTATGCGAATCAGCAGAAGGAAATTAAAGAAGTTAAAGACTGGATCAACCGCTTTCGCTCTAACGTCAAAAAGGCGAGCATGGTACAAAGCCGCATCAAGACTCTGGAAAAAATGGAGCTCATCACAATCCCACGCGATGAGAAAAAAATGTTCTTTCGCTTTCCAAAATCGCCTCCCGCGAGTGCCAAAGTAATCACTATTAACGACCTGCACAAAGCCTATGGTGACAACATCATCTTCGATGGTCTAAATCTTCGTATCGACAAGGGCGACCGCATCGCAGTCGTCGGAGTCAACGGCGCAGGTAAATCCACCCTCGCCCGAATCATGGCAGGCACTGAACCGTACCAAAGCGGCGAAGTCGAAAAGGGACTCAACACCGTACTCGGCTACTTCGCTCAGTCGCAGGCCGAAGAACTCGACCCCAACAACACCGTATTGGAGGAAGTTGAGAAAGCCTCCATCGGCAACGATGACGCCAATCCCCGCGCGGCTCTCGGCGCACTATTATTCTCTGGTGACGAAGCCCTGAAAAAGACATCGGTCCTTTCCGGCGGCGAGAAAAACCGTGTGGCGCTCGCAAAGATGCTAATGCACCCCGCCAACTGCATGGTTCTCGACGAACCGACCAATCACCTCGACATCAAGTCTAAGGAAGTGCTACAGGAAGCGATCAATCTGTTTGAAGGCACGGTCATCCTCGTTAGTCACGACCGTGCGTTTCTCGATGGTGTCGTCAACAAGGTCCTCGAAGTCTCACCCGGCAGTACACGAATGCTAACCTGTAATGTATCCGAATATATCGAACGCCTCGAAAGAGAGACCGCTGAGAAATTAGATAAATAACACGTCGCCTAACTTTCGGCTTAGCTTAGATTTTCAGTGACACTAAAGACTATCTAACTGTAATATTATTTTCGAGCGGTTGAATGCTCAGTCACTCTCTGAGTCGTACTAAAATGGACCTGATTGCTCACACAAAGCACTTGCTCGAGAACTATCAACGGTGCTTTGAAACGCCACTCATTGAGCGTGGCGAAAATGAGGTAATGGAACTGATGGCCGCGCCATTTGCAGTACTTTCTCATGGCACGCAAGACGATCCAATATTCAACTACGGCAATCTTACTGCTCAGGCACTCTTCGAAATGGATTGGGCCACGCTTACTGCGCTACCATCTCGTTACTCAGCAGAACCAATGCATCGAGACGAGCGTCAACAATTACTCAATGAAGTCACCAGCAAAGGTTATTCTGAAAACTATCGTGGCATACGTATCAGTGCTAGCGGTCGACGCTTTTATATCGATTCGGCACGTATTTGGACGCTTCGTAACGAATACGATGCATACATCGGCCAAGCCGCAATATTCTCCGATTGGCAATGGCTCTGAATGTGGGTGCAGAACGTCTAGTGCACTGAGTTCGTCTCCATCTCAAAAAAATCGATTGTCTCAGCATGAATGACCAAACGATAAGTAGCGAAAAAACTTTTTAGAGTCATTCGATATTACACCTGTATTCTTTATATTCTTGATCAAATATGATTCCTCTCATTTAATAACGTTTTTAAAATTAACCAATCAAAACTAGGGAGATATTATTATGAAACATGACGGTGAAAACGAAGACGAAAAATACCTTGCTTCCGATGATATAGCGATGACCTTCATACCACCAAAGGGATGGACAATCTGCTCAGGTACATGCGGAAAGCCCATAAAAGGTAGCTCAAATCCAAACGACCTTCAATGCGTTTCATCTGGTACTTGCACAGATGAAGGATGCCAATGCCGATTGTTTCGCGGCAAGAGCAATTACCCTGAAAATGGCTACACATGGGAGCATGTCGCCGATCAAGGTAAATGGGCAAGAGCAGAGGACGGGTACTGGTATCTCTGCGTTTGCACGAAACCAGCTTAGGAGCATTGTTGGTAAATCAAATTTTAGCTGTTACAGAAATATAACCTGCTAGAAGGAAAAAGTGCTGCGAGTTGAGGCTTAGTCCACGCTAGGGAATTTTTTGCTTAGAAGTTGGCCTTGAAAACTATCGGCGAATTCAAGCTTTAGCGGCTACAAAAGATCCGCAGCCAAATCTGCTAACTCTGAACGTACACCGGTGGTCAGTTCTAAATGAGCGGTAATTTCCGTCCCCTTTAGGCGCTGCGCAGTGTGCACCAGTCCATTCGACATCGCATCGAGAAACATGTTGTCCACTTGATACGGATCTCCCAATAAGATGACTTTTGAGCCAGCCGCCATGCGACTAACGACTGTCTTTGCCTCATGCGGAGTCAAATTTTGGGCTTCATCAATAATGAAAATCGTATCTGCTAAGGACCGACCGCGAATATAAGTCATCGCTTCGACCTCAATCATGCCATAGTCAAACAGGAACTGATATGGCTTGCGCGGTTGTTTAGATTCATCTTCTTCCTGCTCAGTATGCGCTGGTTGCTTGGCCATTTTCGACATCGCTTTCTTACGCTTACGATTCGATGTAATGCGTTCAAGTTTCGCTTGATCGGGATCGGATGCAGGTCGTTTGATCACTTTACGATTACTAAAGAGAACTTCCAAATTATCATAAAACGGCGCGATGTAAGGTGCCATTTTTTCTTCCAGTGTACCCGGTAAAGCACCGGTATCCTTACCAATGTGTACCAACGGACGGGTGATAAAAACACGCTCGTAGAGATTGTCATCCCCAATTGCCTGGTACAATGCCATCGCAATGGAGACGAGCGTCTTTCCCGTACCTGCCTTACCCATACAGGTAACGAGCTTCACATCCTCATCCAACATGGCATCCATCAACATGCGCTGCTCATCATTGAGTGGATTAATTCGAATCCCTTTGGGAATCTTAATGCCAACACCACTGCCGAGAATCAAACCGTCTATCTGGCCATCCCCACGGTAACGAGCCGGCTCACGAAACTCTCCGTTACTCAAATAAATGTATTCGTTGATATAAAGATGACTCGTCTGTCCTGGAGAAAGGTCCACGCCATGTTCTTCGATAAAGCACTCATATTCAGTGTCTTCAACGACCACAGTTTTAATACCACCACCGATCTTGGCGGTCTTTACCTTGTCATTCATGTAGTCCTGCACTTCCAAGCCAAGCGCGATACCTTTGAGTGCCATATTGGCGTCTTTACTTACCAAGATCACACGACTGTCCGTACATACTTCTTTGAGAAAGAAACAGGACGCCAATATTCGACTATCCATTTTCTCCATATCCACGAGTGTGGCCCGCAAGCGACTCATGCCCGCGCTCTTGTCATCACCAGAGACAAAATAATCATTAATCACAACAATGAGCCGGCCGCCATTTGGTAGGTCACAGCTCAACGCCGAACTACCCTGCCCTTTCATTTCAGGGGGCACTGCAAGTTTCTCGTCAAATAACGAACGAAGATCCCGGTGGATCTTACGGGCCGAAAATCCTAACTCACCTGGAGCCGACTTTTTACGGTCGAGCTCCTCCAGAACTTCGACAGGGATGGCAACGGTGTTATCCTCAAACTTATGGAGACACTGGGGGTCGTGGAGGAGAACGTTGGTGTCGAGGACAAAAATCTTGGCCTCGTTTTTTGTAGTTTTTTGTTTCGGCAAGGGTTGATTAATATTCGCTGCTAACTCTATTTCGGCATTGTTGTAGCCAAACCTTAAGACAAGCGTAGAGTAATTCAAAAATCCCATTTCGTGCAAGCGGTAAAAGCCAAACATTTCAGAATAAATTCACTATGACTCCTTTATTGAACGCCTTCCAAAAGCAGATCGGCTACCACTTTTCCGATGTTGATTTACTGCAACTCGCGCTCACCCACCCAAGCTGTGACTCGGAAGATGGTGATAACCAACGCCTTGAATTCTTAGGCGATGCTGTGCTCGACCTCGTGGTAGCAGAGACTCTGTATCGCACTCACCCAAACTTTGACGAAGGTGCACTCGACCACATGCGCGCAAGTCTAGTAAACGGCAAGGCACTCGCGGCACATGCACAGACTTTGCAGATCGCCTCCGTGTTAAAAGTCAGCCAAGCTCAACGGCAGCATCATCCACAACCCAGTGCCGCTATGCTTGAAGATGCCTTCGAAGCATTGATCGGCGCGATTCACATTGATGGCGGTATTGATGCCGCTCGAGGCGTCATCTTAAATCTTCTAACGGACGCATTGCAGGCAGCAGCTCAATCAGATCAACAAGGGAACCCCAAGGGCCGCTTACAAGAATGGGCGCAACAGCATCACGATGGAATAGTGCCAGACTATATAACTCTCCCTGAACAAGGGCCCGACCACGCGCGTGTCTACAGCGCAGCAGTCGAGCTTCAGGGGCAGGAACTCGGGCGTGGTCAAGGCAGCTCTAAAAAAGCTGCCGAATCAGCTGCCGCGAAAAATGCCTTACTCCAGCTGAATCAATAATGGTAGCAGACCTCATAGAATCCGCCGCTCGTAGATTGTATCTCGGCGTCTGTCTAGAAGCACGAGCTGCGTTAGCAACCACACTAGCAAAACTACGTCCCAAGCAAATCAGCGTACTCTTGGTAGCTGACCCGCGCCGCGCCCAAGAACTAACCACTGAGATCGAAACCTACAGTCAATGGCTTAGTCCCAAAAAAACCTTACAAATACTTCACTTCCCTGAAGCGCCCCCGCCTGACATCGATGCCACCCGCAGAGCCGACCGAATCTGCGAACGCCTCGCGGTGCTCAGTACTTTATTAAGCTCGAAACAACAGACGCGTCTGCTCATCGCTACCCCCGAAGCCTTACTCGGCGCGTGCCCTGATCGGAAGCAATTTGAAAGCCGACAACTGAAACTGCGCACTGGTGAAGGCCACCCATTTAAAGCCCTAATCAACACTCTGACCCATGATCTCGACTACGACTCCGAGGCACTCTGCGAGCACCCCGGCCAACTCGCTACACGCGGCGGCCTGATTGACATCTATCCTTTTGATGCCAATCAACCTTACCGACTCGACTTTTTTGGTGATGAAATCGAAAGCATCCGAACCTACGACCCCACCACCCAGCGTACACTGCAAACAGTCAGCAGTATCACAATCTCTGCTGCCGAAAGCGCCGGCGATGCCCAGTCCAGCGACGGTAAATTACTCGACTATTTGAGCAATGGTCCGATCGCATGGCTAATTGAAGACCCCTCGCAACTCATCCGCGAGCACCCTTACCGCTTTGAAAAGCTTGCACCCCACAGCGGAAATATTCGTAGTTTTTACCAAGTATTTAAGCTTAGAGCATCCGCCCATGACCATCATCTTGGTATTTGCTCCGTGGATACAGATCCCGTGCTCTTTGTAGGCGCCGAGCGCATCGAACTCGCTACCGAGCCCACCGCCAATTACCGCCTGCATACTGATGCAGTGCAAGTCGGATTCGACCGCTTCGAATCTGAGCAAAGTGCTCGCAGCAAATTTGAAGATTGCCTCGCTGACTGGGCGAAAAAAGACAAACGTACCCTGTACTTTGTTACCGCGAGTGAGAGCGAATCAAATCGCATTGCCGAATTACTCGCCGAAAATCCACGTACGGCGAAGCTTAAGCCCAAGTATTTAAATGGTACGACCTCAGGGGGATTTATCTGCGCGGGCGCGCCTGCATGGCTGCCACTCATGCAGGCCAATACCTCCACAGGCATCATACTAATCACTGACACCGAATACTTTGGTCGTCAGCGACGCAAAATAAATCGTACACAAGAGCGAGCTCGGCCGACCCTCTCGCAAGTTGATCAACTGCTCGATTTTACCGAACTGACGGATGCCGATCCACTGGTACACCTGCAACACGGCGTGTGCCTCTTTCGAGGGCTAAGCAAATTAGAAATCCAAGGTGGCTCAAAAGAAGTTATCAGTGTCGAATTCGCGGACCAAATGACGGTTCACGTGCCGCTGCATGAATCACACTTACTGACACGCTACGTCGGACTAACCAAGTCTAGCCCCAAGCTCGGCAAAATCGGCGCAGCGGCATGGGATAAAACCCGCGCCGCCGCCGAAGTCGCGACGCTCGACTACGCCGCAGAGTTACTCACGCTCCACGCGCAACGCGATCAAAACGGTGGCTACACCTTCCCGCCTGATCACCCATGGCAAGCCACCTTTGAGGGCGCCTTCCCATTCACCGAAACTCCGGATCAACTCACCGCGATCGAAGCGACCAAGCACGACATGGAAGCGGCGCAACCGATGGATCGCTTAATTTGCGGGGATGTGGGCTTTGGTAAAACCGAGGTCGCGATTCGAGCTGCGCTAAAAGCGGTGCTGGCCGGCAAGCAGGTCGCGCTGCTGGTGCCGACTACCGTGCTGTGCCAGCAACACCTCAACACCTTTCGCGAGCGCATGGCTGAGTATCCTATCATTATTGATATGGTGAGCCGCTTCCGAAGCAGTCGACAAAATAAGGAAGTCATCGCCAACCTCGCCGAAGGTCGAATTGATATCGTGATCGGCACGCATCGGCTGCTCAGTAAGGATGTCCACTTTCAAGATCTTGGCCTGCTTATTGTGGATGAAGAGCAACGCTTCGGAGTGCGCCAAAAAGAGCGCATTAAGCAACTGCGCATCAACGTCGACATCCTTACGCTCAGCGCAACACCGATCCCGCGCACGCTCTATATGGCACTGGCTGGCGCACGCTCGATGAGCGTAATCGAGACCGCCCCCGTGAACCGGCGGCCGATCGAAACCATCGTTAAAAGCTACTCAGCTGATTTAATCAAAAGTGCGATTCAGGCTGAAACTGACCGAGGTGGGCAAGTCTTCTACTTGCACAACCGCGTCGCGACTATTGAGGGCGTCGCGCATCAGATCCGTGAGATGCACCCAAAGCTTCGTGTCGCGGTTGGGCATGGGCAAATGGAAGAAAATGCATTGGAGAAAATTATGACGAAATTCGTTGCAGGCGACTTCGACGTACTGGTCTGTACCACCATCATCGAGTCCGGTATCGACATCCCCAATTGTAATACACTGATTATTGAAGGCGCTGATCGCTTTGGTCTAGCTCAGCTCTACCAAATCCGTGGACGTGTCGGGCGCTTCAAACGCCAAGCCTACGCCTACCTTTTACTGCATCGACATGCCGCCCTAGTTGACCAAGCGCAAAAGCGCCTTAATGCACTCAAGCAGCACAATCAACTCGGCGCAGGCTTTCGTATTGCAATGCGTGACTTAGAGCTTCGCGGTGCGGGGAATCTGCTCGGCTCACAACAAAGTGGTCACATCGCTGGAGTCGGATTTGAGCTCTACTGCCAACTACTCAAACAAAGTGTCGCCCGCCTTAAGGGCGAGCCTGGTGCTGACCGTATACGAGCTGAAGTGAAACTTGATTTCATCGCTACAGGAGAAGGTGGCTCACGCTCTCGGGGTACTAGTGGCAGCTTCGCATTTGCCGCCATCAAAGAGTCTGAATATCGCGCTGATCATGCCGAATCTCTAATCGAAGTAGCGCTCCCGGTTGTATACATCGCAGAACCGCGCCTACGCATCGATCTCTACCGCCGACTCGCGCTTGCCGACAATGATACAACGCTACAGGAGATTACGGCAGAATTGATAGACCGCTTTGGCAAACTGCCACGCCCGACGCAGGCACTCATCGAAGTGAGCCGCATACGTGTATTTGCAGAAGGCGCAGGGGTGCGCCGTGTCGAAAGCGAAAATGAACGCCTGATCTGCCGTCTCGCTCAACCAGGTGCACAAGGTGAATTTCTAAAAACTGGCTCTCGTTTCCCACGACTCACCGCACAAGACCCTCTCAAACGGCTACAAGAGATTCAGCATTTCCTAATTCGCAAAAAGAAGCCATCTGCGGGTTAAATGAATGAGTTGCTTCGACACCTGTGGCTGCAGCCAACATCAACCATTTTCGCCGCTTGACCAGACCAGATCCGCTTCTACAGTTATCGATATTTAAGATTATTCTCACCTGCTACGCGCACTATGAAGCCCACTCGCCTCCTTACACTACTTCTTATTTCTTTAACGCTTCTAGGGCTCGCACAAACAACGCACGCCCAGCAAGATGCTGCACTAGCTCGCTTAGGTAATGGTATCGCGGCCATTGCAGAAGGTGAGATCATCACGATCGAGCAACTGCGTCGCGAGCTCGAACCGATCATTCCACGTTTACGCGCCGAAGCCCGCAATCAGAAAGAATTCGCCGCAAGTATCGATCGCCGCAGCCGCGAGGTTCTGCAGAATTTAATCGACCGCATCCTTATCGTTCAAGCCGCAGAAGAAAAGGGCCTCTTACTACCACAGTCATATATTGATCAGGAATATGACGAGGTCCTGAACCGCGACTTTGGTGGCGACCGTGCTCGCTTTTTACAATATCTACGTGCACAGGGACTGACTGCCCGCGAATTCCGCCAAAACATCTACAAACGTGTTGTCGTGAATGTGATGCGTCAGCAAAACAGGAAATCACAATCCGAAATCAGTCCTGAGCGTATTCAAACCTTCTACCTCCAAAATAAAATCCGCTTTTATCAGGAAGAAGCCATGCACCTTCGGCAGATCATTCTGACACCTATGGCGGACGAAGGCACTGTTCTGCTCAATCAGACTGCCAAGAAAATCATGCTAGAACTCGCCAATGGTGATGACTTCGGCGATCTTGCACGCCAATACAGCCAAGATGATATGAGTCGTAAAGGCGGCGATTGGGGCTGGATTGAGCGTAAGGACATTCGTAAGGAGCTCAGTTCAGTGGCATTCGACTTAGAGCCTGGCCAGTACAGCCAGCCAGTGCAACTTAACAACACCATCTTCATACTCTACTGTGAAGGTAAACGTGAGGAGATGATTCAGCCAGTTACTGAAGTACGTGATGCGATCGAAAATGTGCTGGTTGGCGAAATCGCCCGTGAAACACAAGACCGCTGGTTGCAAGAAGTACGGGAAAACGGCTACGTTCGTTATTTTCTGTAAGTCCTGCGCTTGCAGCGCGCGCACTAGTTCAAATGCTCGCACACCTCATACAGCCTGACAACAACCAGTTAGCTACAGCACCAACGGATTTGAACAGCTCGACTGGATAGCATTATATTGTACTCTGATTACTTAACTGCACGACGAACTCCAGATTTCATACATCCCCTATTATATGCCACAAAAACTCATTTCATGGAACGTCAACGGGCTACGTGCGGCACTCAAAAAAGGCTTTGAATCCTTCCTTGAGAGCGAACAGCCCGATGTTATCTGCCTGCAGGAAACTAAAATATCTGCTGACCTTATTGAGGACTTTGCTTTTGTGGGCTATCCACACACCTATTGGAATTGCGCTGACAAAAAAGGGTACTCAGGAACCGCAATACTGAGTAAGACCGCCCCACTTTCCGTGCAAAATGGCTTGGGCATTGAGAAGCACGACCATGAAGGGCGCGTGATCACTGCCGAGTTTGAGGACTACTTTCTCGTTACCGTGTATACACCCAATGCCCAAAATCACGACGAAAACAAGCGGCCCAAGCGTCTCGACTACCGCACCAAAGAATGGGATGTCGATTTTCTCGCGCACTGCAAAACACTCGAAGCCACTAAACCCGTGATCTTCTGTGGTGACCTCAACGTCGCGCATCAGGAAATAGACCTCACAAACCCCAAGCCAAATCGTAAGAATGCTGGTTTTACGGATGAAGAACGCGCCCGCTTTGACACAATCCTAGAAGCCGGTTTCATTGACAGTTTTCGCAATCTGTATCCGGAGGCCACCGAACGCTACAGCTGGTGGTCATATCGAGCAGGTGCGCGCGCACGCAATATCGGGTGGCGTTTGGATTACTTTTGCGTCTCTGCCGCACTCACCTCGCAGGTCGACGATGCGCTGATCCTCGACCAAGTCCTAGGTTCAGATCATTGCCCGGTCGCTTTACACTTACGGTAGTCTAGCAATGACGCCCTTTACAGACAAACAAACCGAGCGCATTACCCAAGTTGGGGAAATTGGTTTAATCCAGAAAATCAGCAACTGGCTGGGATCAGTGAGCCCTCCTGCGCCGTACGGTATGGGTGATGATTGTGCGGTCATTGAATCACTAGCTACTGAGCGGCAAATCATCACTGTGGATACCGTCACGTTCGCACAGCACTTTGATGACAGTATCGCCCCTGAGCATGTGGGTAGCAAATTGATTAAACGTAATCTCAGCGATATCGCAGCCATGGGCGGCACCCCGAAACATGCGGTATTAGCACTCATCTGCGGCGCGGACTTAGCAATGCCATGGCTTGAGCGATTTTTTGATGGTGTGCGTACATCTTGTATACACTACGACATTCAATTGGTCGGCGGCGATATTAGCCGCATCAGTGATGGCAACTTCTCGGCGGTACTCACCCTCACAGGCATTGTTGAAACTCCCAAGCTGCGTAGTGGTGCAACTATTGGTGATCACATCTACGTGACAGGCAGCTTAGGCGGTAGCATCTTAGCCAAACACTATCGATTTGAGCCACGACTGTCTGAAGGCCAATGGCTCGCTCAAAATAGCAAGTGTACCGCACTAATGGATCTAACCGACGGGCTCAGCAAAGATCTCAAATCGCTGTTGCCTGCGAACGCGCATGCTGCGCTCGAACTCGATCATATTCCAATCGCCAACGACGCGCGCTCGCTCGCCAAAATATCTGGCCGCAGTGCGCACGAACATGCCTTTTCTGATGGTGAGGATTACGAACTACTCTTCACCTTGGATGCCGCAGCCGACTCCACGCTTTTTGAATCAAAATGGCAGGCACACTTCCAAGCGACGCCACTGAGTCACATCGGCAATATTCGCGACGATGCCAGCAATGGACACTTAATCAACGCGCGCACAAACACAGCCTTGCCATGGACTCGTGGATTTGAGCATTTGAAAGCAGAATGAGTCGAGCAAAGACAGATTTATTTGAACAACTCAGCGCTGGAATCGTCACGACTTCGGCGGATCAAACCGAGGCGCTCGCACGGGCATTTGCCGCGCTCGTACCTGTCGACCAAGTACTCGCGTTCCATGGTGATCTCGGCGCCGGCAAGACCACCTTCATTCGCGGCTTAGCTCGTGGCTGGCAGATCGAAGAACCTGTCACTAGCCCTACCTTCAATCTATACAAGCTCTATCAAGGTAGCCGGCAACTCGTGCATATGGACGCCTATCGGTTGAGTCCGGGGGCGGACCTCGACAGCCTAATGATTGATGATTTCTTGACGTCCCCTTGGTGCCTTGCAGTGGAGTGGTCCGAGCGAATTGCCGAGAGTTTACCAAGCGATGCGTGGCACCTTTATCTAAGTATCGATGACCTCAATGAGCACCGTATCCGATTAAGCCGCTAGCCAGAGATCCAAGTTGTTTCCATTTAATACGAAGAAAACCATCCCTCGCCACTCCCCAATATTTAAGTAGCCATCTCCATCATCATTGAAATAGTATTTCAATGATTTGGAACATCCACCACTCTAACATTTCCTAATTACATCATGACTATTGCCACCTCTTTAATTAAAACCCACAAACTGCGCCGCATGAGTGGTTTCAGTTTAATCGAAATCCTCATCGTCATCGCACTAATCGCAGTGCTGGCGACTGTAGCAATTGGCAATTTGGGTGGTATTTTCAGTGGCCAACAAGATAAAGTCGCGGGATTGTTTGTAAAACAAACACTCGATACTGCCCTTGTTCCGTATCGACTCGACGTCGGTAACTACCCTTCGACAGAAGAGGGTTTAACGGCCCTCATGAAAGCCCCTGCTGGTAAAGAAGCGAAATGGAAAGGCGCTTACCTGAAGGAGCTCCCGCTCGACCCTTGGGGTAATCCTTACCAATATCGCTACCCAGGCTCGAAAAATATTAACGCTGCTCGCGGCTACGACGCGTGGTCATGGGGCCCGGATGGCTCTGAAAGCGCCGATGATATTGGTAACTGGTAAGCAGTTCGGCAAATCGCCTACCCACCGTGTGGGCTTTACGCTAATTGAGATCGTTTTGGTGCTTGGGCTAATGGCCTTTGCTGCTGCGATCGTCATCACCAATTTCGCTTCTCTGGCCGATCGTGGTGACTCACAGTCTAGCGTGGAAATTCTACAATCAGCAGTCCGCCAAGCGCGCTACCTCGCGGCCAGTGAGCGCAGCACCACTGAATTACGTTTTGATAAGGAAACTGGTAGCCTAATCATCGCCTCAGCATCAGGTATCGCTGAGACCTTCGCTCTGGATAAGACTTTTGACCGCGATGGACCAGGCGTTTTCTTATTCTACTTAATTCCTCCAGCCGAAGGCCTAAACACGGCGCCTGCGCCGATGCGCACCCGCCTCGAAACCAGCCATGTGAAATTTGCTCCCGATCGTAGTTCCAGCCCGTTTGCAGTGAACATCGATACCGGTAGCGGCACGCCCGAGCGCGTGATTTTCGACCCTTTCTCGAGCCTAGTAATTACCTCAGAATGAACCACTCTCACACTGCTGATGGATTTTCATTGATCGAGGTGGTCGTCGCGCTCGCCTTGTTTGCTATGGCAGCAGTGGTGCTGAACTCCTCTTTTGTCAATGCCCTGCTAGCTCGTGAGCGCGGGCTCAGCAATGACCTACTCAATGCCGATATACGAGCTGTGCGCTTGCAGTTGCTACTAGAGTCCAACCTAGAAGATGCTGAAGACGGTGATCGCTACGAAACGCTCAATAGTGGCACTGCAAACTGGGAAGCCTCAATCGAGCCCACCAACCTTATCGACCTCTTTCATGTACAACTTCAGATCGAATTTAGCGATCCACAGGATGATCAAGCAGCCACGCACACCGAGAGCCTGTATCTACTCCGCCCCACATGGTCTGAGTCCGATGAGCGTTCCGAACTGCTTCAGGATAAAAAGGACGAACTTGAGAATTCACGCGACTTCGATCGATTCTAATGCCCCTCACCCCAACAGTACACTCTCCCGCGAGGCCAACATCTGGCATGAGCTTGTTGGAAGTTATTCTAGCGATCGCAGTCGCTGGCTTTGTGCTCGCGGCTGCGGTCTCTATGTTGGTCTCGATTAGTAGCATCTGGGCCGAACGAGCCGAACGACATTTTTTTGTCGATCATATCGATGGCGTCACCGAATTTCTAAGTGCAACCTTTACGACTGCTGGACTTAAAATCGCGACTGATGGCAGTAACAGTGACTCCCAATTAGACGACGGTACCAATGGTGATCTCGAAAATAACGAATCACCCACTGCATCTCCAAGGATTTCAGTGCCGACGAATAGTCAGTCGAGTAGCAACACAGACAGTAGTTCCTCCAGCCTCATTCATACCGATGACGAACCGATCCGCTGGGCGCATCCGCCTGGGTTTTCAAAAAGTAAGGACCCTCTCCTCCATTTTGAGTTACCCAAAGCACCACCGCTCTTAGTCGGACTCGAAAATGCGCCTCTGCTCGGGCTGAATGTTTTTCTTTATTTCGATCAAAATGAAGGACTCAGCCTACTCTGGTATTCTAAATTACAGGAAGAAACTGAAGCGACCAACGATCTACGACGCACCTTAATCAGCTCTTTAGTCACTGCCATCGACTACATTTATTGGGATGAACGCTTTGAAAAATGGGAAACTGAAGACACTCCAAAGGAGGGCGACGGGATCGATCAATACCTCCTCCCGCGTTTTATCAAACTCACTTTTGAGTATGAAGGCGTCACTCAAGCACGCACGTTCGCTATACCTGTGCCAATTAAGAGTGCACTCATTTACTAGCATGACTGAATTGAACACTGGTTTAACCGCAAACACAGCACCGCGCAAACACCATCAGCGCCAGCGTGGTAGTGTTTTGGTCGCGGTACTCGCCGTCATACTGGTGATCACTTTCATGGTCACCCGCTTTATGGAAGAGGCCGTCAATGACCTTGAATACCGGGCCATGTTTAATGAACCGACCGATGTGCGCACCTTCGCTTATGGGATGCTCGAGGTCGCATTGGCAACCATACAAGAAGTGGCTCTCATTGACGACGGTAAGCTATACGCTGGCGAACAAGGATGGAACGATCCGATAACATACGCTGGCATAGCAGTCCCAAATGGCTGGGATGTCAGCGTCACCATTCACGACGAAAGTGGTAAGTTACCCATCAATACCATGCCTGAAGCACTGCTAAATAAGCTGTTGGAGGAACCTCTTGATTTTGATTTCGGCACTGCACGGGAGCTGAGTAGTATGCTAGCCGACTGGATCGATGAGGATGACAGTCAACGTCTCAACGGTGCCGAATCCGAGGACTATCTTCGTGAAGATCCTGGCTATCGTGCCGCCAATGCTCCCCTGCAATCCTTAGAAGAACTCCGCCTGCTTAAAGTCTGGCAAGACGAGTTTTTCGACCAGGCAGGCAATCCAAACGAGCGCTTCGCACAATTAGCGAGCTTGGTATCTGTGATGCACACAGGTGCAGTCAACCTCAACGCAGCACCTGAAGAAGTACTGGAAGTGCTCGCGTTGCAAGATGGCTGGCAGGATGACTCCCTCTTTGATGGACTCGACCAGCCATACCTCAAATCTCCACCAGACAGAGCGACGGCGTCTAGTGGAGTCGAAGTTGGCCTATTACGTGTCACCGTCAGCCTTAAACGTGGCAATGTCCCATTCACCATTAGCGCGTTAGTCGAGCCGAAATTCAGCGAGACATCCGCAGGCAGCAGCACGAATTCTAGCGCAGCTGGTTCCGCCTCCGATGCTGCTCCAAAAACTGGAACGATTGAGGAGCAAGATGCTCTCAACTACCCCTTTACTATATTACAATTGAGTGAATATACCCTTGGTGGTGCAGAAACATCGTCTGCTCGTTATTCCGCGGTGGACATCGACGAAGAAAGCGATTCTTTCTAGTACAATTGTTAACTCAGCTCACGTGAAAGATTCTCCCCAGACACCACTCAACAACGATACTACACTCGCAGAGCAAGTTTTGGTGCTACCGGGCTCAGTATTCTTTATCGATCACATCGAGGTACCCATCGAGTTGGAGGCTGCTGAAATCTCTGACTATATCGAACTGAGTCTTGAATCCATTGCCCCGTTCCCAGTCGATCAATTATATTGGGGATATCTCTTTAGCGACGAGGACGCCCGTGCGCTCGTCTATGCGACCCATCGGGATCGTCTAAAAAAAGCGGGATATCATGACTTGGACAGCTACGCTTGGGTACTGCCTGACTTTGCCACACTCACTGGCGTCTGCTTCCCTAGCCAAACACTGGTCGCGCTCGAATCTATCGACCATCTAAGTCTACTTCTATTTACTAAAGGTAGCCGTATACCAAGCACCGTCCGAGTCGCTTCAATCACCGAAAGTATCCCTGCGGAAGCGGCACTAGAAGCCCTCAAAACTAGCGACGCCAGCCTTCCCCAAGAGGGCACTACTCTCAGGATTAGGTCGACGCGCTCAGTCTTAAACGAACAAGGACTACCGACTTTTCAGCACGAGCCTATTGAGCATTCTGGCAGTGACTTTGAACACGGCTCTTGGACAGAACTTTCGCCTAGTGAGGCGCAGCTTTGGCAAGCCGATGTGCGTAGTGCTTCCTTCAAGGAAAGCGAGCGAAACATACGCCGACTAGGGGCACTCAGCCTGCGTATTACAAGTTGGGCAGCTATTTTCGTGTTGGTGCTGCTCACCGCAGAATTACTGCTATTTGGCTGTAAAATATGGCTCAACTCACTCGACAAAAAAATCAGTGCCCAAAACCCAGCCGTCCTCACCATTGAAGACCAGCAGACACTGATGGTGAAACTTGAGCAAGTGGCACAAAATGAATTACGACCTGTGACTATACTGGAGAAAGCCAGCGCCATGCGCCCTAAGGGTACTCTTTGGATTGAATACGATAACGCCACAGTGGATGGTGAAAACAACCTGACCATAGAAGGCAAAGCTGCCAGTATTAATGCGCTCAACAATTACGCTGATAGTCTACAGCAATCAGGAATATTTGAAATCATTGAAGGCCCGGAATCAATCACGCGCGGTGGTAAAACAACCTTCACCGTAACGCTTGCTTACACTCACATTGAAGCACAGAGTTCTGTCAAAAACGACACGCCAAAGACTGCTCAGACGGCAGAACCCAAAGAGGAGGCTAGACCCTAATGCAGCACCGTCTCCAACAAGTGAAGCGCCTCTTCATCCGTATGACCTTGCGAGAGAAATTGCTCTCGTTGCTGTTTATTTTGGTCATGCTATCCATCTGGACGAGCAGCTTACTCAAGCGCAGCAGTGATTGGAACAGTAATCGTAAACAAGCGCAATCAGACCTCAAAATTCAACAGCAATGGCTTGACCGTAGCGATCAGTTCGCGGCGGGATTAAATCGCGCGCTCGAACGAGTTGATCCAGAAAAAACCTATGCATTCACGCAACTTTCTGGACGTATCGACACTATTTTACGACAAGTCTCACTCTCCCAATCGGCCGACATTGACCCTGTTCGGACTCGCGAAGGCGAAGTATTTAACGATCATAATGTTCGTATTCGGCTCAGTCGGATATCGATTGCACAACTGATCCAACTCAACAAACTACTCAGTCAGGAAACTCCATATATTAACGTCCAGAGCGTCCGCATCACCAAGAATCGACGTAACCCCGAAGAACTAGATGCCCGCTTTGAAATTAACTCGTTCGACCTAAAGAACCAATAAGACGAATCTGCCAAGCGCTCTTTTGATCATGCAAATTACTTTTCGCCATCTCATCGTTACACTCAGCCTGCTCCTCGTATCCCTTGCTAGTAGCGATGCACAGGTCCCTGCGGCAATCGAATCCCAAACTCCTGCCCCGCTCATACCACTCGAGCCAGAAGTCGAAAATCCAGACGAGATGGTCGGCCTGATTGTACTCAGCGATGAATCTGCCTTACAAGTACTCGATATGCTGGAGAAGATGACTAATAAGATCATCTTACGCCGGCAAGATATTACCGCCGTTAAAATCAATTTCAATTCCCGTGGACCCTTAACCAAAGGTGAGGCAGTGCTGGCACTGGAAAGTTTGCTTAGCCTCAATGCGATCATGCTCACGGACATGGGAGGCCGCTTTATGAAGGCCGTGCCTGCGACCAATGTGAATAGCCACGTACCCGAAATGATTGTTGGCAGTACGCTGGAAATGGCGCCCAGCCAGCAAATTTACGCAAAACTATTCAAACTCGACTATTTGCAAGCTGACACAGCCAGCGGCACCACCGTCACGCCACTCTTATCACAAAACTCCAGCGTCGTGGTGTTTCAAAAAGCAAACGCAATACTGATCACCGATGCCTTACTCAATCTTCAGCGCATCGAACAATTGGTGAATAGCATGGATAAGCCACAGGAGATTCGTGAGGACATTAAGTTTATTAAACTCAACTTTATTCAAGCTCAAGAGATGCAGCAACGCATCGAGAACTTAATTTCAGGTCCACTTAAAAGTTACCTTGAAGGCAATACCAGCGTCACCGCTGACGAACGCACCAACCAACTCATTCTAATCACCCACCCCGGCAACTTAGATGTCATCATGGACGTCATCGAAAGCGTAGATGTGGATGCCGCGCCACTCACCCGCAGCGAAGTCTTTCCGCTTCGCCAAGCTCAGGCGGTCGATGTCGTTGCGATTATTGACGAGATCATTTCGGGCCAAAAAGAAGGCCGTGAAGAGGATGCTAAAGTCGCTAAAGAAAATAATAATAGTAAAAGTACTACCAACAATCCAGCAGTGCCTGGAGCTGCTCCTGCACCGCTAATTGCAACGAAGAGTAACGACACCTCCAGTGCGAGCAATAGCTCGCTACAGTTTTCCAGCTTTGTCGGTCTCTCTGCAGATGAACGCACTAACTCAATCGTAGCGTATGGCACGCACAGTGATTTAAAAACACTGGGAGAGTTGATTAATCTCGTCGATCGACCCCTGCCACAAGTTCGCATCGAAGCGATCATTACTCAGGTTTCTCTTCGAGATGAAGAATCTAGAGGGATTGATAGCTTTAAGTTAAATTACAACCTAGAAGGATTGAATGAAACCGAAATCGATACGGGAACTGCAGCTGGTAGCAGTGCTGTATTTTCCTTACGAGAGTTTAGTTTAGATTTCGTCCTTGGTGTTGCTGAGCAACAAGGAAATGTCAGTATACTCTCCACACCTGTAGTGGTCGTCAGTCACAACCAAGAAGCGGTAATTAACGTTAGTGAATCTCGGCCAATCGTGACTTCATCGACCAGTTCACTCAATAATTCAGCAAATAACACGCGCAGCAGTGTCGAGTATCGCGATATTGGTATCCAACTCACGGTTAAGCCTTTAATTGGCTCCGATGGCACTGTTCAAATGGAAGTTGAACAGCTTATTGAAGATGTTCTGGATGAAGTAGTCACTATTGATGGCAACGACCAGCCAGTTATTGCTAAGCGTGAAGCAAATTCGTATATCAGTGTACAAGACGGCGATGTTATTGTTCTGGCTGGCCTACAAGACAATCGAAGAAGTATCGGCGATAGCAGCCTTGAAGGACTTGGCGATATACCACTCATTGGTGGATTATTCGGCTCTAAAAAAAGAGAGTATAGGCGCTCGGAACTCATCATTTTCATTCAACCCACTATTTTAAAAGATCCTGCTGATGCTGCACACGACACCGACAAGCAAATCAAGCGAGCAATAGAAACTCAGGCCATACGTAATTATATTGAAAAACAGGATTTGGGGAATACATACATTGAGGATAGCTCGATACCTGAATTACTCGACGCACGTAAAGAAATCCAAGCCGAAAGAGTGGAAAGTGAGCGTCCCATCGATGAATAAAAGCCAGAAAACGCCTTTAAATTCGCTTACGCAGTGACTAAGAATAGCATTCAAGTATCCAACACAAAATGAATCGGTTACGCCATATGCACTTCGCCAGCCCCATTAAGGCGGTATTGATTGCGTTGGTATCTCTACCCCTAAGTGCCGCGCTCATAGCCACCGCCTCTAGTTTAGAGACAGATAGCCCATTTCTGCCATCCGGTTACAGTAACAAAAAGCCAGCTCCAGTTAGGCCTACTCCAGCCACCAATGGCCCACTAGCCAAACAATTGGAGTTCCGCGGCGTAGTACAAATGAATGATACCTATGAGTTCAGCCTGTTTAATAAAAAAGAAAACCGCGGCTATTGGATCCCAGAGAACGGTAATGTAAGTGGTGTCAGTGTGCGCAATTTCAAACTCGATTCGATGACGATCACTGTCAGCCTCAATGGACGCACCGAACAGTTAACCTTGATGTCCGCGACTGATAGCCCACTACCTGTAGTGGCATCAACTGTTACAAAGCCGCCCCAACCAGGGCAACCTCCCATTATTCCGGGTCTCAACACCAATACAGCTCAAAAGAAAAACACCAGCAGTCGTGTGATCCCACGCCGCCGGGTTATCTTACCTAAAAAATAAGAGCCATCGTCCGTTGGTCTCTAGCTGACTCGGAAATGTATTGGATCAGGTTCTGATACAAAAAGAGTACATGAAAATATAAAGTACTGCTTATTTGTGACTTTTGAGTATGTGTGCGAATCTGCAAGTCAGCTAAAACCCTGTATTTCTGGATTCCTATTAACGTCAATAAACGTTAATTAACGGTTCAACTGATTTTTAGGTCAAGGCGTGACCCACTCACAAATGAACCGAAGCAAATCACCAACCCAAGCCCAGTTACCCGCCAGCGCGGACTGGTTTGAAGCCTAACTTCGTGAGTTCAGTGATTACACGGTCGCAAACATCCCCCTGCAACTCGATCACCCGCCCCTTCAAAGTGCCACCGCACGCACAGCACTTCTTTAAGTTGAAAGTCATCACCTCCAGGTCTTTCAATGGAATGTGAGTTGGAAATTCTTTCAAAGTCGTCACAGTTTTCCCGCCCCGCCCAGCTTTTTCTCGGCGCACTTCGACGCGCCCCCTCGACTTGGACACTTTTGTTGCCTTCACTGGCTGCATCTGCTCAGAGGATGGACCACTCGGTAAGCCTCCACCATCGAGATTTCCAAATGGATGATTGCCGAAGGCATTGCCGCCGCCATCAGTCGCTATCTTATGCTTGGATCGTTTACTCATCGGTGATGTGGCATATCAGGATTATCTAGCCAAGCGAGTGCTTTCGCGTAACTGCGTTTCGTTAAATAGTGCTCAAGCCGACTGTCGATACCCTGCTGCTCAGCAACCGAATCTAATCGACCAAGAACTGCTCTCAATGATTCCCCCACCGGTAACGCTCGCGCTAAGGTAATGTATTCTAAGTCATATCTAAGCTGCTCTCTATCCATACTCAAATAACTCACAATTCTGATGGAAAGAGCGCAAGGTTATACCAAAAAGCTGCTAAAATACGTCTTTTACCTTGATATCAAGCAACAAAACTTAGCATCAAGCTATTCTAGTATTAGAAGATCGAATAACCCTTAAAATTAAGTTTTAAGATTTGTAACGCTAATATTAAATTCCTATCTTTCACACTTCATTGACCCTTCAAATTTAAGCCATGAAGCACTCTACCATCGCCAGCCGCTGGAACGCAGACCTGATCGACCAAAACTACGAGACTTGGCTTACTAGCCCGGACTCTCTACCTACAGAGTGGCGCGCCTTTTTTGAGGGATTCGAACTCGCTCAGTCTCCAAGTAGCGCGACCAAAGCTGCAGCCAGCGACAACACCCCTGAGGGCTTCGCCAGCAAGCAATCTCGTTTAATCGGGGCAATCTACGCCTACCGCTCGATTGGCCACACCATTGCGCATTTTAATCCGCTCAACAAGGAAGCGCCACACAATCCGCGACTGACCCTAGAGCGCCTTGGGCTTGAAGAAGCTGACCTCGATACTATCTTTCACACGGGGAATTATTTGAACGGTGTGGAAATGACCGCCCGAGAGTTGTTGCAGCGACTGCAGCAGACCTACTGCCACACAGTCGGCTTTGAATACATCCATATTCAAGAGACACCGCGCAGACGCTGGCTTCAAGCGCGCATTGAACCGGAATGCTTCATCCCCCGCTTCACCAAAGAAGAAAAAGAACGCATCGTCCGCACCATTATGCAGGCGGAAGATTTTGAGAATTTTCTACAGACGCGCTATGTCGGCCAAAAGCGCTTCTCTCTCGAAGGTGGAGAGACTTTGATTGCTTGCTTAGAGAGTATTCTTGAACGCTGTGGGAAAAATCAAGTGGACGAAATCGTAATGGGAATGGCACATCGTGGGCGTCTCAACGTATTGGCTAACTTCCTCGGCAAGTCATTTGAATATATCTTTCGTGAATTCTCTGAAAACTATGTGCCAGACACGATTTTTGGCGATGGGGACGTCAAATATCACCTTGGATTCGAGACTAAGCGTAAAACTAGCGACGGGCACCCCGTCGAGATCCGCCTAGCGGCGAATCCCAGCCATCTCGAGGCGGTCAACCCTGTCGTCGAAGGCAAGGCTCGGGCGCGTCAACGCATCATCGGCGACCTGGAGCGTAAGCGTGTGCTACCCGTCCTGATCCATGGAGATGCAGCGATTGCGGGCCAAGGCATCGTCTCCGAAGTGTTTAACTTCTCACAACTGCAAGGCTATCGCACAGGTGGCACCATTCATATTGTCGTCAACAATCAAATCGGCTTCACCACTGGTCCAGATGAAGCTCGCTCGAGTCGCTATTGCACCGACGTAGCCAAAATCGTCGACGCACCTATTTTTCATGTCAATGGCAACGATCCGCTGGCGACCATTGCTGCGATCGAAGCTGCATTTGACTACCGTCAAACTTTTGGCAGCGATGTGGTAATTGACATCTATTGCTGGCGAAAACACGGGCACAATGAGTCCGATGAACCGGCATTCACTCAGCCAACTTTGTATAAAAAGATTTCTAGCATGCAGCCGATTGGTCGTGCATTGGGTGAGCGCTTGGTCGCCTCTGGCGAATTCACCAGTGCTGAAATCAATCAAATTGAAGCGGACTATAACGCCCGTTTGGAAGCGGCCTTCACGGTTGCAAAGAAAGACGAAAGCCTCAACGGCGACCTACTTTCCGAATCGACCGCCAAGCAACAACCGCCCTACAATTTCAAAGGCTTCAATACGCGAGTCCCTGAGGCGCAACTCCTGCATATCGCGGAGCGCATGGTGCAATTCCCAGAGGGATTCAACGCCAATAAGAAAATCATCCGCCAACTGAATACTAAGCTTAAGGCATTCAATGCGGATAGTGGCATTGACTGGGGCATGGGCGAAGCACTGGCGTTTGGTAGTTTACTGATGGATGGGACTCCGGTCCGTCTCAGCGGACAAGACAGTGAGCGCGGCACTTTCAGTCATCGCCACTCTGTGCTGTATGACAACGAAACGCGTGAGCGCTATGTACCGCTGCTCGATTTACAGCAAGACCAAGCCCAATTCTGCGTGCACAACTCCCTCCTTTCGGAAGCAGCGGTACTTGGCTTCGATTACGGCTACTCGCTCGACTACCCGCAAATGCTCTCCATCTGGGAGGCTCAATTTGGTGATTTCGTTAATGGTGCTCAAGTCATCATTGATCAGTTCATCACTTGCAGTGAATCGAAATGGGGCCGCCTGAGTGGTCTGGTTATGCTACTTCCTCACGGCTACGAAGGCCAAGGACCTGAACACTCCTCTGCGCGTCTCGAGCGCTTCCTACAGGCCTGTGCAGAAAACAATATTCAAGTCTGCAACCTCACCACACCGGCTCAATACTTTCATGTACTGCGCCGTCAAATGAAGCGCGAGTTCAAGAAGCCATTGATCATCATGGCGCCCAAGAGCTTACTGCGCCATAAGGATTGTGTGTCTAAAGTAGAGCACTTCACAGACAACGAGTTTTGGTCAATCCTAGACGACGAAACAGTTAATAAGAAGACTGCCAAACGTGTGATTTTTTGCTCTGGCAAGGTCTATTACGATCTCACTGCGCACCGCCAAGCAATCAAAACGAAGGACACCGCCATTGTTCGTATCGAACAATTCTACCCTCTCAACGCTGAGCTTCTTCAACGCATCATGGCGAACTATCCAAAAGCGAAAGACGTGGTCTGGTGCCAAGAAGAGCCGAAAAATATGGGTGGCTGGTCCTTTATCGCGCCGCGCATGATGGAAACTATTGAGCGACTACCGCGCTACGCAGGCCGCGATTCTGCAGCCAGCCCAGCGGTCGGCTGCCTAGCACGACACAAGCGCGAACAAGCTCAACTCGTGACAGATGCATTTGGACAATAGCTCGTCATTAAACTGAATGTAAAAAAGATACAAGTCCTCTAATCCCTTCCACTTTCAAACTTTACCACTACAATCATGGCTACTGAAGTTATCATTCCCGCAATGGGCGAATCCATCAGCAGCGGCATCCTTGCCGCATGGCACGTAAAAGACGGCGACTATGTCGAAAAAGATCAAGCGATCTACGAACTGGAGACTGATAAAATCACCTCCGAAGCCAATGCTGAGGTCGCTGGAATCATCTCCCTTAAGGTTGCCGCCGATGACGAAGTCGATATCGGCCAAGTCGTCGCAACCATCGACGAATCCGCAGCTCCAGCTGGCAGCACCACTACTACTGCTCCCGTTGCCGACCCTGCCGAGGTTGCCGACACACCTGCAGTCAGTGAACCTGCGCCAGCTGCAGCCGCACTTGCTGCGACACCATCAGCTTCCTCTGACTCGCAGCACCCACTCTCTCCTGCTGCACGCAAGGCTGCTGAAGAAACTGGCGTCGACGTTTCCACCATTCCTGGCAGCGGCAAAGATGGTCGCGTGACCAAGTCCGACATTCTTGCAGCGGCAAACGCACCTGCCACGACCACCGCCACACCGGCACCCGCTCCCACGAAAACGCCTGCAATAACGACTCAAGTGGATGCGACTGCACGTGAATCTCGCAAGAAGATGAGTCCGCTACGCCGTAAAATTGCGGAGCGCCTCGTCACCGCCACTCAAGAGTGTGCCTTGCTCACCACTTTTAATGAAGTCGATATGAGCAGTGTGATGAAGCTTCGTAAGCAACATCAGGAAAAGTTCGTTGAACGCCACGGCATCAAACTCGGCTTTATGTCATTCTTCACTAAAGCAGTGACACACGCGCTACAAGCAGTGCCTGCTGTAAACGCACGGATTGAAGGCAATGAAATCGTCACGCAGCATTACTTTGATATCGGCGTCGCCGTCGGCACCGACAAGGGATTGATGGTACCGACTATTCGTGATTGCGATCAAAAGGGATTTGCTGAGATCGAACAAGATATCCTCGGCTATGCTAAAGCAGCTCGAGAAGGTAAGATCCAAATGAGTGACCTCGAAGGCGGCGTGTTTACCATCTCCAATGGTGGCATCTATGGATCGATGCTCAGCACCCCGATCATCAACTATCCGCAACCAGCAATCCTCGGGCTACACAATATCACTGAGCGAGCCGTTGTCGTGAATGGTGAAATCGTGATCCGACCCATGATGTACTTGGCACTCAGTTATGACCACCGCCTGATTGATGGTAAAGAAGCCGTCACATTCCTCAACACTATCAAGGACGCGATCGAAGACCCTAGCCGACTTCTGTTCGGTATATAGGCGCGGCGTATTTAATAAGTCGAAGCCATCTTTCATACCTTCCCACCTTCATACCTTTCCACCTTTCCATGTCTGAAAATACATTCGATCTCGTCATTATCGGTTCTGGCCCTGGCGGCTATGTTGCCGCGATTCGTGGCGCCCAACTCGGCCTCAATATAGCACTGGTTGAGAAAAGTAAGACGCTGGGCGGCACTTGCCTGAACGTTGGCTGCATTCCAAGCAAGGCGCTGCTACACTCCACCGAAATGTACCATTTCGCCGGCCATGGTGCGGCCGCACATGGAATCGATCTAACCAACCTATCGATCAGTATCGACCAGTTGATGGCAAAGAAGGATAAAACAGTCGCTCAACTTTGCGGTGGGATCGAGCATTTGATGAAGGCTAACAAAATTAAAGTCTTCACTGGCTTGGGCATTCTCGAAGGAGACAATAAGGTTCGGGTACGAGCCACTGGCGAAGATACCGTGCTGCATGCCAAGCATACGATCATCGCGACCGGCTCGGCCTCGATTGAGTTACCTTTTCTTCCGTTCGATGGAGACACCGTGGTCAGTAGTACTGAAGCAATCGCATTCGACAGTGTACCTAAAAAGCTCGCAGTAGTCGGTGCAGGCGCGATTGGCCTAGAGCTCGGCTCTGTCTGGGCACGTCTCGGCGCGGAGGTCAACGTGATCGAGTTCCTACCCGTCATTGCACCAACCTTTGATAAGGATGTATCCAAGATGGCCGAACGCTTGTTTAAAAAGCAGGGGCTCAACTTCTATCTCAAGACCAAGGTCACCGGTCTGAAAAAATCCAAGGGAAAGCAAATTTTGACTGCAGAAAAAGCGGGTGAAGTGATTGAATTTGAAGTCGATAAAGTGCTCGTCGCTGTCGGGCGCAAGCCCTACACAGATGGCCTTGGCTTGGAGACCGTGGGCATCGAAACTGATGATAAAGGGCGCATCGCAGTCGACGCGCACTACAAAACCTCTGCCGCCAGCGTCTACGCGATTGGCGATGTGATCCCTGGCCCTATGCTTGCACACAAAGCTGAAGAAGAAGCAGTCGCATGCGTGGAGCGCATTGCGGGTCAAGCGGGACACGTTAACTACGATGTCATCCCAAACGTCATCTATACCGAACCTGAAATTGCCAGCGTGGGGCTGGGGGCTGCTGAGGCCAAAGCCGCCGGCTACGAAACCAAAGTCGGCAAATTTAATTTTGCGGGAAATGGTCGCGCGATTGCAACCGATGCAACCGACGGTTTCGCCAAGGTGATCGCCGACCAAAAGACTGACCGTATCCTCGGTGTTCAGGTGATCGCGAAAGGCGCATCGGAACTGATTGCCTCTGCAGTCGCACATATGGAATATGGCGGCAGTGCTGAAGATCTTGCTCGGACTGTGCATGCCCACCCCACGGTGAGCGAAGCAATCAAAGAAGCTGCGTTAGCAGTCGACGGCAACGCGCTACACAGCGTGTAACCTGATCTTAAAAAACCAAACGCGGCGCGGGGTTTCAGCATTGCTAGTGGTCAAAGATCACTAGAACTAAGCCACTGCAATCTGTCTCGTATCGGTAGAAATCGGCCCAGAGCCCAGCGACAAGGAACGCAAATACGGTATCGCGATCTTCTTCGATCCGTCCGGAGCCAATCCATTTTTCGGCCTTCAAATCAAATACCCGTAGGCGTGCGCCGATACTCGGCAGAGCATCCCCGCTCAATGTCCATTCCGCCAATGCTTGGCCCTCGTGCTGCGGTCGCTCGTAATCAAATACAGTGGTACGCGCACTTAACTGCTCGCTGATCGAAAGCCGATGCGGCACGCGCTCGAAAAATGCCACCTCACTACCACGATGCCAATAAACACGTGGTGCAGATTTCGCAGCAGGCTCCTCCCGTAACTGCCGCTTCGCAGAATTGCGGCGCAAGAACGCAGCCAGCTCCTGAGCGGCAATTTCGTTCGCCGCCGGAACGTGAGGTCCTTCATCAAACCACGAAGGTTCGCTATAATCTGAATTCGCAGATGCCATACTGTTTCACACGATCTCTCTAATTTAGCCCAGCAGGGCTGAACATCATGCATTATTGGAATGAACCTCCAGATGACTCAAGACTATAGCAAGCAGCGTCGGATTTGCTTGCCTGAGTGCTTCACCAAAGCATAGTGATCGCCCAATGACTCAGCGGTATACAGGCTTTAGCCTAGACTCCGAGTCATCCCTTCAACGTCACAATCGTTGAATACCAAAGAAACATGTGGGCGTAGCTCAGTTGGATAGAGCATCGGTTTTCTAAACCGAGGGTCCCGGGTTCGAGTCCCGGCGCCCATACGTTCCGATCTAGTTGAGAGTCAGTGCTTTACGTCACAATAAGTGGCTAAATGCATTACTTTTAGACTGTGACATATTGGCTCAAATTGCTCTATAAAGGCACATATTGGCGTGTAATACGCCACCTAAACGCCACCTAAACGCCACCGGATTGTCTAACCGTTTTATTTTTTGATGGTTTGCTGCTGCTGAATTAATCAGGCCGACGACTGGGGTCGATGTCTTGCTCTAAATAGCGAGGTATCTCATTTCTGAGGACCATCTCCATGATCTTATTTCGACTGCGGTCGCACCGCTTGGCTAACTTCTCGATCTGCTTAATTAGTCCCTTATCGATCGCGATGGTAGTCACTTGAATGTTTTCTGCTCTTTGGTTAGGCATATTATTAGGTGTATTCGACCTGCCAAGTATAGCAAGCAAATACAACGGCCAGCAAATGGCTGGCTAGCTCACAGAGGCCATAGATATTCTAGTTGATCGGAGGGTAGATATTTCATTAGCTGTAGGTATGAAATTTAAAACCCTCTTCATATTACCCTTAATTGTAGCATCCTTGCAGGCTGCTTCTGTTAGTGACCTTACCTTCACCCTGAACGGTGACGGCACTGAGTATAGTGTGTCGGATTGCCTAGAATCAGCTAGCGGATCCTTAGACATTCCCAGCATTTACAATGACTTACCCGTGACCTCGATTGGGGATGAAGCATTCCGCAACTGCTATAACCTGACTAGCATTACGATTCCAGACAGCGTGACCTCGATTGGGGATGAAGCATTCCGCAACTGCTATTACCTGACTAGCATTACGATTCCAGACAGCGTGACCTCGATTGGGGATGATGCATTCTGGAACTGCACTGACCTGACCAGTATTACGATCCCCGATGGCGTGACTTCGATTGAAGATGGTACATTCAGAGACTGCGATAGACTGACTAGCATTACGATCCCCGGCGGCGTGACCTCGATTGGAGGTTATGCATTCGGTAGCTGCGAAAGTCTAAACAGCATTACAATCCCCGACAGCGTGACCTCGATTGGGGATTCTGCATTCGCCAACTGCAGAAGCCTAAGCAGTATTATCATTCCCGAGGGCGTGACCTCGATTGAACATAGTACATTCAGAGACTGCAGAAGCCTAAGTAGCATTACCATCCCCAGCAGCGTGACCTCGATTGGGTATAATGCATTCCGCAACTGCGCTATATACAGCATAACGATCCCCGATGGCGTGACTTCGATTGAAGATGGTACATTCAGAGACTGCGATAGACTGACTAGCATTACGATCCCCGGCGGCGTGACCTCGATTGGAATTTATGCATTCTATGGCTGTACTAACCTCACAAGCAGCATTACGATCCCCGAGGGCGTGACCTCGATTGGAGATAGTACATTCAGAGACTGCTCTGGTCTGACCAGCATTACGATTCCAGACAGCGTGACCTCGATTGGACCTGGTGCATTCTCTGGCTGCTCTAGCCTAACCAGCATTACCATCCCCGACAGCGTGACTTTGATTGCACTCGATGCATTCGGTAGCACTGGCGTGACTAGCTTATCTTTTTCCAGTCCATTACTAGAGGCTGCAGAAGCCGAAAGAGATGCTGCAATAGCTGAAAAGGCTTCCGCAGAGGCTTCATTGGCTAATGCTAGAGAAGCAAGAGCAGGTTCGACTGTGATAGATGTAGCTGACGTTGTGATTGATGGTGCTACCACACAAGTGGCAAACATTACGCTGACAGTTGAACAAACTTCTGATGTAAGCGACTGGTCAAGTGCAGCGACTTCCGACCACACCATCCAATTAAATGCACCTGATGGAGCAAGCTTCTACCGCTTCAAGATGACGGAGTAATTTTTTAGAAGGCACTTGATGTATATACACACCATCAAGAGGCCAGCCAAGCGAACCCCCGCCCCTCCAGCATCCCTAGATACCCCGACAGTGTAAACAAGGATTCCCACCTCAGGTAAGCTACAGCCGCCTCGTAGGGTTTATTTAGGAGAGCAAATGGAGGTCCTGTAAAAGCCTGTCCCTAAAAATTCCCCAGGGCCTACTTAATCGCGTGTTTCAGTGCAGGAGTTCTTTATTAATCTCGCTCCTAAGCCATCGAATCTCGCCTAATAGTTCATCTGCTCCTCTCATACCATTCTTTAAGTAATCTACATTAATGTAGGTCTCTCGTAGTCTGTATAGATCGCCGAAGTCTTCAAGGAATCGATCTAGCGCTCTAAAGTTAGTCCGCTTGGAAGCCTCTTTATTCTCGCGATGGCTTTCAGCGCTTGAACTGGTGTATCCATCTGAATAATAAGTAGTAGTTATTGTTGAGTCTGGTCTCTTTTGGCGAGCATTGTGATTCTTTAAAATGGCACTAAGGTCACGATTATAGTGCGTTGGAATCGTGGATAGGTAGCCCTTCCACTCGGCCAGTGCTATGAACGTCCAATATGCCTAATTGTATTGCTGCCATTTTAATTCTAGTTTTCGAACCTGTGCTGCGTAGTCCTCCCTGTTTATAGCTTTCCAATCATCAACTCTGGATGGGCGCAATGCGAACCGCCTAGCCTTAGCGTATCTGGTCTCCTTCTTTACCCAATCGGGCTGATCTTCTCCTCGCTTAATATAAGTTGCGACCCCGATAACTTCCTTACTTTGATTTACGATCGGGCCTCCGCTGTTCCCTGGAACAAAATCTGCATCCACTTCGACTTCGTCGGGCCCTATGCCTTTGACTGTAGCTGTAGCTGTTGTGACAACTCCTGCACCCAAACTGTTTCCAAGGACTATGGTTTTTTCACTTGGAGTGATTGTATCTTGCAGAACAAATCCTGAGCGTCTTTTTACTTGGAAACGGGCCAGGTCTTGGGAATTTGAAACCTCTAGGCTTCCTACTTCCACTGCCTCTCCGCGTGAGTCAATGACTTCTAGTTTGTCCATGTCTCCAATCACATGCTGATTTGTATAAACATATGTTCGGTTGCCTACATTTACAAAAAAACCTGACCCCATCCCCGAACTAGTTCGAATTATAACTACACCATCTACAGGCGAATTTAACGGCTGAATTGGCTCTGGCTTCCATGCTCTTAGATAATCTTGGTCGCTAGCTACGAGTCTGGACAGAGGGATAGTGAACTCCGCCCCATCCGATGCGCGTTCAACTAAAACACTTTCTGCATCAACGCTAATTATGTTAGCTTCAAGGCTTCTCGCATCGACACCAGTCAATACTCGACTTGCCCATATCGGACTTCCCCCAAGAAGCGTTAACAAAATAAGACTGTATATTATTTTCATTTTATTTTGCAGGGTAAGAAATGGTGTCGAACGCACAGTATAAAGATTCATAACTAAGGGATGCACTGGTTAAATTAAGCGTTACTATCTAGCTCCACCGCAAATCTTGCAATCATTACCTGACGCCTTCTTAGCGTGTCGGCCTTTGCCTTGGCCGTAATACCTGCAGCCCTGTTTGTGGGTCTTGCCAGTGCTGCTAATCCAGAAGTCACCAGTTACGTTAGAGGCATTATCTGGGGCAGGTTCGCTGCTTTGTTCGTATGCTCGCATCTCCCAGACCTTAATCGGCAGGTCGTAATGCTGGATGATGCTGTTGACTCGGATCAGGTGCTTTCGATCTGATGGCTTTTCTAGAATTAGGACAATGCCAGCCTGCCGGTTGAATTGAAAGCCGTAGTTCAGGCTCTGCCCAATGGCCTCGCCCCATTTGCGAGCGAAGTCCACCTCGATGGCATAGGAGTCAGTGAGAATATCGCAGCGAGTGCCGTCACCAGCAGTGACCTCTGTCCGCCCGCCGACTTGTGCGGCAAAGATGTCCTGATAGTGCTTCTCAGGCAGCGCTGAGGCGCTCGCAGTGAGGAGCAGGAAATGAGGGTAGTTAGGGTATGATTCATTGGCTTGTTGGCGTCAGCACGGCCTTCATACATATCTGCTCGTGCGCTTTGATTACTCCTGCGGCATTGCAAAGCGGTAGAACTCTTTGCCTTGCTGCATGAGCAGTTCGACTTCGATTAAGTCGTCAGTCGAGGTCCATGTGCTGAGATCGTCACTGCGCTGAATCTGTAGCTGCAGCACTGCATTCGAACCGTTGATGTTAAGCATCGTGGAGCCTGTCCGCAGGTCAATCAACTCCTCCTGCGCAGTAGCGCTGGTATAGAGACTGTAGCTGGCGGGATCGGCTAAGACCTGATCAATGCCTGCTTGCTGGCCTTGTGTCGTCGCAGTGTTTAAGTCGTCAGCTGTGAATCCATTGTCCGTCGTCGGCACGCCGCCATAGAGTGCCGCATATCCTGTAGCTCCATACGGATAATATATAATTGCAGCAGCTGAGACGCCAAGGAAGGCATACGACCCAACTATCGGGGCGGCCATCGATTCTAAACGTATGGAGACTAAGTTAGTGCACTCACGGAATGCGTCATTCCCGATACTGGTGACGCTGTTGCCGATGGTGACGCTCGTCAGGTCAATGCAGTGCTCGAATGCGCTAGACCCGATGCTGATGACGCTGTCGGGGATGGTAATGCTCGTCAGGCCACTGCATTGATAGAATGCCTGAGTCCCGATGCTGGTGACGCTGTTGCCGATGGTGACGCTTATCAGGTCAATGCAGTACTCGAATGCGCTAGACCCGATGCTGGTGACGCTGTCAGGAATGTTGACGCTCGTCAGGTCAATGCAGTACTCGAATGCGCTAGACCCGATGCTGGTGACGCTGTCGGGAATGGTGATGCTCGTCAGGCCACTGCATTGATAGAATGCGTTATACCCGATGCTGGTGACGCTGTTGCCGATGGTGACGCTCGTCAGGCTAGTGCATTGATAGAATGCGTAATCCCCAATGCTGGTGACGCCATCGGGAATGGTGACACTCGTCAGGCCAGTGCAGCCAGAGAATGCGCCAAACCCGATACTGGTGACGCTGTCGGGAATGGTGATGCTCGTCAGGCCACTGCATTGATAGAATGCGTTATACCCGATGCTGGTGACGCTGTTGCCGATGGTGACGCTCGTCAGGCTAGTGCATTGATAGAATGCGTAATCCCCAATGCTGGTGACGCCATCGGGAATGGTGACACTCGTCAGGCCAGTGCAGCCAGAGAATGCGCCAAACCCGATACTGGTGACGCTGTCGGGAATGGTGATGCTCGTCAGACTGCTGCAGTAATCGAATGCGTCATCCCCGATGCTGGTGACGCTTCGCCCGTCAATAGTAGCTGGAATCTCAATCGCTCCAGTGGCAGTTTCGGGATAGTCGGTAATCGTCACCGATACGTCGTCGGCATTGACCACGTAGGTATACAGGCCAAACGTTTGAGCCGTAGCGTTGCCTAAAAGTGCTATCGACAGGAAGATGATTAAAAGTCTCATTTGGTGTACGCTTGCGCACGGCAGCATCTACGCAATTCAAAAGTCGCGTGCTTAGATTACATGGCAGCGGTGTAGCTGCGACAAGCTTGTATTAGGTGCCCTGAGTCAAGCCCGAGGCTACGCAGGACTCCGAGAGCGGTCGTCACGTTGCCTAGAGTCGTCTTATCGAGTACGTCTAGGGCGTCGTGGCCTTTCGATTTGATCGCAGCTGCTACATTCTTCTGATGCGCTACAGCTTCGCTACGCGTTTTGAACGATATGGGCTTGCCATCACGTCCCATTCTGAATCTATAGCGCACTGTCGGTGGCTTGCCTACCTTGTTCTTTCTCGTGATTTTTGTGATATTGCCGTGAGTTGCCATAAATGTTGGTAGCACTGTTGGTAACTTATAAGCAATACAAAACGCAAAAACGTGTATTTCGAGACAGCCACAGGTATACATAGCATCGACCTTACTGACTTATCTGCAGCATTTTGCAGAAGTAAGTCAGGAACGATATGTGGGCGTAGCTCAGCTGGATAGAGCATCGGTTTTCTAAACCGACGGTCCTGGGTTCGAGCCCCAGCGCCCATACGTTCCTTTGGGCTGGGGGCTCTTCACCTGCGGTGGTCCGGCCCGCTACGCGACCGGTTTTGTCGCCTTCGGCTCGGAACAAGCCCCAGCGCCCATACGTTCCTTTGGGCTGGGGGCTCTTCACCTGCGGTGGTCCGGCCCGCTACGCGACCGGTTTTGTCGCCTTCGGCTCGGAACAAGCCCCAGCGCCCATACGTTCCTTTGGGCTGGGGGCTCTTTACCTGCCCGCTTGGCTCGCCGCTCGTCCTGCCACTGTACCTGTCGCAAAGCAGCCTTGCATTAAATAACCACCGGTGGGTGCTTCCCAATCAATCATCTCTCCGGCACAGTACACATTCGGCAATCGCTTGAGCATGAGTTGCTCGTCGAGTTCACCCCATGCGACTCCACCTGCGGTTGATATAACTTCGTCGATCGGTCGCGCGCCGCTAAGCGGAATGTGGCAAGCTTTGACTGCTTCGGCTAAGTCCTGCGCGGAATCAAATTCGCCATACAACTGCTCAATAATCGCACACGCGCCTTTGCTGAGTTTCCAACGCAGCTGCGCTTCTTTAAAAAAGTCGCGACGGGCAGATTCCATTTTTTGCACTAAGCGCTCGATGGTAAAGGTCGGCTTAAAATCAATCACAATTTCAGGCGCTGCCATGCTTCGAAGCCTGCGCCCGAGCGCATAAATCGGCGCGCCTTCGAGGCCATACCGCGTAATGATGAGCTCCCCCACTTGCAATGCATCACCGGCACGAACATGAATGTTATGCAATGGTAGTGCCTCAGCCTGAGCGCGGGTGGTTTCGCTCCAACCGCACTCCCAACCGCAATTGCTGGATTGTAATGCCTCCACGTCAATACCGTGCTGCGTCAAGATTGGCACCCACTTACCAGTCGAACCAGTCTGCGGCCATGAGGCTCCGCCCATCGCTAATACTACAGCATCGAAATCCTGATTGAACACGCCTTCAGCGCACTCCATCTCAAGCTCGATCTTGTCAGCCTTCGGCTGCAAATCGAGCCAGCGATGCTGCATGTGAAACTCAACGCCTAATTCACGTAGGCGTTGCACCCAACGCCGCAAGAGCGGAGCTGCCTTTTTACTCTCTGGAAACACTTTTCCACCTTTGGTCGCAAACGTGTCCACTCCCAGCCCCTTGGCCCATTTGCGCATCGCCACATTATCAAACTCGCCGATTTGCTGTCGCCATCTGGCTACAGGGAAATCCTGTCCTGAATACACAGCGACAAAGGCCTCAAACTCAGCGCTGTTAGTAACATTTAGACCACTCTTGCCAGCCACCAGAAACTTACGTCCGACCGAAGGTTTTGCATCAAACAGCGTGACACTTGCCCCTGCTTGCGCAGCCACTTCAGCCGCCCGGAGACCTGCTGGACCGCCGCCAATGATCGCAATGTTTCGTGGTGTATGAGTCATAAGTTAGCTTTGTAACGGCTCCAACACAGCGCTAAAACAAAAAGCGCTCAAGTCTCAGCTTTCAACTCTCAACCCCCCCAAACCCTACTCCGCAACGCCCCAGCGTTGAGTGAACGGATAGTAAATGAAGATCGCCTTACCGATTACAGACCGCTCTGGCACGAAACCCCAATAGCGGCTATCAAGACTGTTGCCCGAATTGTCACCGAGCGCGACAAACTTATCTTCCGGAATGGTCAGCTGACGACCTTCTGCCATCAAGGTATGATTGATGTAGCCTAGGTATTCACCCTCTTTCGCAGCATTGCGACCAAAGGCTTCGACTTCATCGCGTGGCTCTCCATCGACCAGCAAGGCACCATCAACGATTTCTAATGTTTCGCCGCCAACACCGCCAATGCGTTTAATATAATATTTATCGGTGTAGTCGCCGGTAATACGGCCAAGCTCTTGACGAATATCATTGGTGCGAAACACAAATGGATCACCCGCTTCTGGGCGCTTAAAATGATAACTCAGACGATCCACAAAGAGTGCGTCGCCAAGAGTGATGTCAAAGCGGATGATCGGTTCGCCGGCTTCAATGCCTTGGTTTAGGTCCCAAACGAAGCCGGTTCTGCTGATTGCAGACTCAACAAAATTCATTCCATCCGTGGCGAATGTCTCCATCAACAATTTATTCATATCGAACTCTGCCGGTACGCGCAACTTATGCGGCACGTTACCAACATAGAACGTGTACTCATCGAGTGGTGTTGGCAGCACCAGCCACTTACGACCTTTCACCCGCTCCTTGTATATTTGGATTCCCTTGGAAGTTTGCCCCATCGGGATAGAGAGCTGCCCGTTATTTTGCGCGTACAGACTCTTGTATTTAGCACCTAGAGTAATCTTATTTAGCACACGCTTGGCAACGCTCGGTGATTCATCTTCAGCTACATACACGATCGAGTTCATTCCGCTGTAAGTCGGATACATCGAATTGGTCGGGATAATGAATGGCTGAAAAAAGAACGTGCGCACGCCAATCACCAAAATCGCAGCTACCAAAATCACTTCGAGATTATCACTCCAGAAAGTTTTTGGGTAGATCTTGCCACCGATCTTGCGGAGCAAGGCATCTAGGCGATTCATGGCCGCTTCGAATGGCACCGCCTCGGCAGACTTGTCCTTGAGCATGGCTTCGACTTCATCGACCGCCTTTTCCAGCTCCTGCAAACGCGCATCAGAAGTCACATCGCGACGGTAGTGATAGACCTTACTGGCTGCGTGGAGAAGTTCTTTTGCCTGCTTACGTAACTTTTTCATTCGGGATACGGGATGCGGAATTAGCCAGCTAGTATGAAGCCGCTAAATTGGTGTAATGATCAACCACGGATGAACACGGATAAACACAGATATTTAAATCTAAAATGTGCCATCCTAATCTGTGTCTATCCGTGTTCATCTGTGGTTAAAAAAATGCGAAATATTGAAAAAATTAAGGCCTTCAAAGAATTCCATTCGTGAGCGAGCTTAGCGTGTATCACTTTAACTACCGCCATCAGAGGTCTTGAGGATCTTGATAAAGGCATCCTGCGGGATGGACACGCTACCAATGTTTTTCATGCGTTTCTTACCTTCTTTCTGTTTCTCGAGAAGCTTACGCTTACGTGAAATATCACCGCCATAACACTTCGCAGTCACATCCTTACGATACGCACTAATCGTTTCGCGTGCCACAATGTTGGAGCCGACACCAGCTTGAATAGCGATCTTAAACATCTGCTTGGGCAAGATTTCCTTAAGCCGCTTGCAAAGGGCGCGGCCGCGGCCTTCTGCCTTATCGATATGCACGATTGAAGAGAACGCGTCGACTGCCTCGGCATTGACCATAATATCAAGTCGGCAGAGCTTAGCTTTCTGGTAACCATTCATCTCATAATCCATCGAACCGTAGCCGTGAGTGATGCTCTTCAGGCGATCATTGAAGTCGATTAGGATCTCATTGAGCGGGATGTTACATACGATCATCACACGTTGGTTATCAATCGTCTCGGTGTGTTCGCAAATGCCACGCTTTTCAGAAACCAGTGCCAAAACATCGCCAATCGACGTGCTGGGAATGTGGATCGAGGCGGAGATCATCGGCTCTTCGATATATTCAATCTCAGAGACTTCAGGTAAATGAACCGGGTTATGCACTTCAATCGCATCAAGGTCGGTCTTGGTCACCTTATAGACGACACTTGGGTAAGTCGAAATCACATCGAGATCATATTCGCGGCGGATACGCTCTTGGATAATCTCCATATGCAGCAAACCCAAAAAGCCACAGCGGAAACCAAACCCCAGCGCTACAGAATTTTCTGATTGGTAAACAAAGGCTGCGTCGTTGAGGCGCAACTTGCCCATACTTGCTTTGAGCTTGTTATAATCACTGGTATCAATCGGATAAATTCCACTAAAGACCATCGGACTGACTTGCTTGTAGCCAGGTAGCATCTCAGCAGTGGGTGCATTCGAATGCGTAATGGTATCACCTAGCTTAATCTCAGCCACGTCGCGCATATTGGTCACAATGTAACCCACGTCGCCAGCTTCGAGCGTCGCTTGCTTAGTCATTGCGGGTGAAAAGCGCCCGACTTCTTTAACCTGAGCCTTACGCTCATCGCTCATGGTCATGATCTGGTCGCCCATCGTCACCGAGCCTGAAAACACACGCACATAGCAGATCACACCCTTATAGGTGTCGTAGATGCAGTCGAAAATCAACACTCGTAAGCCATCGATATCTGCCCATCGCGGCGGAGGGATTCGGTGCACTGCTGCTTCAAGTAAATCTTCGATGCCAAAGCCGCTTTTACCGCTGGTCTTGACCGCCTCCTCTGCGGGGATCGCAAGCACGTCTTCGAGTTGCATTTCGATCGCAGGAATATCTGCGCTGGGTAAGTCCACCTTATTAATCACCGGGACAATCGAAAGGTTTTGCTCTTCCGCAAGGTGCGCATTGGCGACCGTCTGTGCTTCGATTCCTTGCGCAGCATCGATTAACAACATCGCGCCCTCACAAGCGGCGAGGCTGCGCGATACTTCATAGGAAAAATCCACGTGTCCCGGTGTATCGATCAGATTAAAGGTATAATCTTCACCATCCTTAGCACGATAGACCATCGACACTGGATGGCTTTTAATCGTGATGCCGCGCTCACGCTCCAAATCCATCGAGTCAAGGAGCTGATCCTTCATTTCACGCATTTCGACAGTACGAGTGAGCTCAAGAATACGATCTGAAAGCGTGGTCTTTCCGTGGTCGACGTGGGCGATGATGCAAAAGTTACGTGTATGGGCTAAATCGGTCATGAAAAAAGGTGAAGCGCGTAAAGATCACGTGCTTTGAGAAAAAATCAACCATCGATTCTGTCATCAGAGCACAGAAACCTAGATACTAGAGGATTTGTTATACTTATACTATTTCTGAAATATTTTGCGCATTTTAGGCGTGATACTCGGCGATTGCGGACCACGCGGAGGCTGATCCGTTCAGAGCACTGTTATTATCCTAAATATGCAGTAGAGTAGCCACTGCTTTAGAAACCACAAATGATATTAAACTCCAGATGCAAAAAAGCGCGGCCGCTACGGGCCACGCTACAGATTCTTTCGCACCGCGACGACATGAAGAATCGTCGACTCAATGCCCCTATTCAGGCAGGTCGCTGAACTCAGACACCGGAGTGATGTTGAGCGAGCGGTCGATGCGCTTACCAAAGCCAGCGAGCACCTTACCAGGACCACATTCGTAGAACTCTGTTAGGCTGTTTTCAGCGGCCATATTACGGAGATTATCCTCAAAGCGCACGGAAGAGACGACTTGGCTGACCAGCGCATCCTTAATTGCCTGTGGCTCACTAACACGCTCTCCAGTGACATTGGTATAGACCACGATTTCAGGTGCCTTAAACTCAAAGTCCTTAATAAACCCTGCAAACGCATCACGCGCAGATACCATTAGTTTACTATGATACGCGCCCGCGACATTCAGCGGTTTGCAAAGTTTGAAGCGACCTTTAGACGCAGCCACGGCCTCAAGCACCTTCGCGTTGTCGCCCGAGATCACGATCTGCCCTGGGCAATTCAGGTTGGCAATTTCGATATCGAACTCATCGCAAAAAGTCTGCACATCCTCAGGTGTACCACCAATCACGGCAGCCATGCCGCCTTTAGTCGCATCGCACGCAAGCTGCATTAGGCGACCTCGTTCGGCCACCAACTGTAAGCCAGTTGCAAAATCATACACACCCGCTGCAGCCAGTGCAGTCAATTCACCGAGGCTTAAGCCACAGGCGGCTGTCACGGAATCCAACTTACTCGCGTCCTTTAAAATACTAAAGAGCGCAAAGCCTTGTACGTATAATGCTGGCTGGCAGACCTTGGTCTCAGTAAGCGCCTCATCTGGGCCTTCAAAACAAAACGTCTTGAGATCCCAACCCAGAATTTCATTGGCTTCATCGTAGAGCGCCTTGGCAATCGCTGAGTGCTCGTATAGGGAACGCCCCATACCCACAGATTGTGCGCCTTGTCCGGAAAAAAGAAGTCCTGTAGCCATATTTAATCAGTATTTTTAGTAGTGTGTTACGTAAGTGTAAAAGGCATAGCCGCCATCGTTCAGGAATCAACTAGAAAGCGGGGAGTCTCTGCTGCTACGATTTAATTGAGCACAGCCACATCGTCGCCACAAATCATCTTCCATAAACGATCGCGTGCGGGTTTGGAGGCATCTCTAAAATACAGCATTTCCGTATGCTGATCAATCCGATTTGGATCGATACGTATGCCCCAAAGCGGTACCACCGAATCGGGCCACAGTGCATAGCGCATGTCGCCCACTACTTGATCATCCTCCGGGTGCAGATATAAATACCCTTGTGAGAAAAAGCGGAAGCGCTCGATATCTCGTCCCAGCACAGACTCCATTGGTACGCGCTGTACTGCCGCTTGTTGGGTCAATACTTTAACAGACTGGCCAGGATATATACGCGCAGCGCCGCTGGGAGAAATTCGTACAGCATCCACATAATAGCGCCCTTCTATAGAGTAGATCATTCGCCATAAGAGCGTGTTACCAAACGAGGGCCGGATCGAGTAATGTTCCACTGTATGCCCTCTCTCGGCAGCCAAGTCCTTAGCTACCTGCGTGGCGCGCGAGCGCTGCAGTCCACAAAAAATGAAATACAGAGCACACCATAACAGCGCAACTTGGGCAAGTCGTGGACGTGCTTTAATAAGTCCAAAAAATGTCAGCAAGGCCAAGGGTAGCGTAAACAATGGATCGATCACCGAAATCAGATCCCACGACTCACGATGATCACTGAATGGCCAATACAGCATGGTGCCATAACTCGTACAGGCATCGAGCAAGCCGTGCGTCAATGCACCTAACACCCCGTACAGGGCAAAGGCACGAAACGGCAACTGCGACCACACACAGAGCAATTTCAATAACACGCCCACACAGAGCCCAATCACCGGAGCCGTCATCAACGCATGGGTAAAATGGCGATGATACTCTAAAGTCAGCAAGGGATCTGAATCCGAGCGAATCAATACATCCAAGTCAGGGACAGCACCCGCAACCCCGCCGACAATGAACGCCATCCGTGCATTTTTAGGTGCACTCACCGCTACCGCAACCGCGGCACCTAAACTAGCTTGAGTCAGTGGATCCATAAAGCAAAGTCAGGTGCCCTCAATGCGCGTGCCCATCACAAGAGTGATGCTCATGTACTCGTTCTAATGGATGTTTTGTGCCCTCCATGATCGGTTCTGGTAGAGGCCCGTGCACGGGCACAAAGCGCTGCCAGACAGGTATCTCTAAGTGATCCTCTAGCTCCTTAATACGATCCAGAATGATCGGTTTTTGCGCGTAAGGATCATCGGGCAGTTGTTGGAAGAGCTCCTTTAAATACGCATAGGCCTCCACATCTTTACCCTCGCGTCGTAGTAACTCTCCATAAATACGCGCAGCATAATATGGCGCATCGGGTTGCTGCGATGCACTCAGAAACCACTGCGCCGCATTGACGTTATCCTTCAAGCGATTCAAATAAATCTGCCCCGTCTCCAAGTACAACTTGGCATTTTCAGGATGAAATTCCCGAGCCCGCGCCAACATCACAAACGCTTGCTGCGCTTGTTCGAGATCAATGGCTAGTTGCCGATACTCAGAGACTTCTGCGTAACCACCTTCCTCCCGAATTCGCCAGTTAGGCACGTCATAGGCAATCATACGCGCTCCATTAATCCAGAAGAAGTCGGGGCGTGGGTCCAAGGTTGTCACGAGGCGCACCATCGCATCCAGCTTCACTCGATCGCGGCGCTCCCAGATGGTATTCGTGCGAATCCATAAGAAGTCCGCCATCACTGCACGAAATCCTCCTAAAACACCGATCACTAATCCTTGGCCGAGCGATCCTTCGATCGCCTCAAGATTCATCTCAGGCTGACCAGCTTTTACAATTTCCCAAGCAGGCGCTTCAATCGGACGTGTGACAAGGCCAAGTAACAGCAACGTCAATAGCACGACACCAACACTGCGTGAGCGTTGTAGCAAAGGATGATTTAGACCGCGAGCCATGGACATGGTTTTAAATCTCCCGCTTTTTAAAGTTCAGCTGGGCGAGTAAAATAAATGCGACTGTATAAACCAGACCGTAGCCTACAATCTGTAGTACAGTAATTGCAGGCAACGGCGCGCCTTGGCTAAATACGAGCTGGTCTCCGACGTTAAACAACTGGAAATTTGGAAAAATTAACCCCAACACACGTACCAGCCATTGTCCAATGCCCTGCTCCATGGTAGAATACGCATCACGCGCAATGTATTGAAGCTGACATATAATCAACATGAAGAACGAAACCACCACGGTATACAGATTGGTATTCGAAAAGCTCGCAATAAAGAGGGCAATCGCACTCAAAATACCAAATTTCATCCACTGCAATAAGCCAAAAACCAATAGGTCGCTGTAGCGAATCAAGCGACCATCGACGAATGCTTCCCCCATTCGAGCCATCAGTACCGACTCGCGCCAATAGAGTATGCCACCGAGCACCAGCATGATGACCGTGGTGAAAACCAGCATTAACATATGTGCCCCAAGGAACTTACCCGCGAGAAACTCCAATTTATAAATTGGCTTGGCCAATATCGTCAGTGCCGTGCGGTTTTCAATCTCACTGAAAAACAGCTGTGTCGTGGCAGCAATGGATAAAATCGACCCAAAGAAGAACAGTGCACCAAAGCCAAAATCGGTGACAAACTTTAACTCGCCTGTACCAAAATCGAATTGCTGAAAGAACGTCGAACTACCGACCAATGCCACCGATATAAGTAGCAGTGAATTAAAGAACTTCTGCCGAACCGCCTCAAGAAAAGTATTGCCGGCAATTAAACGTATCCGGGATATAGAACGAATCACTTCACTCATTGTGCGCCTCCTTTCGATTCTGTCGACGTGCTACGAGCTGTTTCGCGACGCTCAACTTCTTGTAAAAAAAGCGAATCCAAACTGAGCCGCGGCTGCTCGACGCGACACAACGTGCCGCCCTGCTCAATAATCGCCTGCTCGACCGCGACACGCCCCGCGGCGCTAAGCCCTTGCACCACCAGCGACTGCGCATCTTTCTCCTGCACCAGATCATCGACACGGCCTTCACGGACCAGTTTACCACGATGCAAAATTGCCACACGATCACACAACCCCTCGATTTGGGCTAACAGATGCGAGGAAAGCAGCACCGTCTTTCCACGCCGCTTCAGTTCACGAATAATTTCAGCAATTGCCGCCGAGCCGAGCGGATCGACTCCTGCTGTAGGCTCATCCAGAATCACCAACTGCGGATCATGCACCAGCGCTTGAGCTAGGCCGATGCGTTGCAACATCCCCTTAGAATAAGTGCCGACACGGCGGTAAGCAGCCTCGGTCATACCGACTAACTCGATCACCTCATCCACTTGAGCAGCAATGCGCGCACGAGAGACACCGCAGATGCGCGCGTAAAACCGCACCAGTTCTCGGCCCGATAGATAGCGATAAAAATACGGCGCCTCAGGTAGAAAGCCTACGCTATGGCGCGCCGCTACCGCATGGCTGGGCTTGCCATAGATTTTGCACTCACCCGCAGAAGCATCTAATAGCCCGAGAATGACTTTGATCGTAGTGCTTTTGCCGCAGCCGTTTGGACCGAGTAACCCGAAGATCTCATTATCGCCAACTTCCAGATCTAAATCGTCCACAGCACGCAATTTTACCCCGCGCATACCGACGGAAAAATCCTTGGTCAACCCTTTGATACTTATAGCTGATGGACTCATTGTGTTTGAATGATTCGAAAACCTTGGCAACTGCGTACGCCTTTGTCAGTCTTGATTTCTGCGGTGCGAATATAACTGGCTAATTCATCCGCTACTGCCTCTTGAAACGCCCGTACCTCTGCCTCATCCCCCTCTGCATAGAGATGCACACGACCATCCGGCAAGTTACAAACCGTGCCAGTGACTTCGAAGCCTTTGACCACACTCATGGCCTGATAGCGAAAGCCAACACCCTGCACATGGCCTTCATACCAGCAGTTCATACGAAAAACAGATTGTGTCATTATTTGAAAAATCGAGAAGGAAAGTTAATAAATGGCACACTAAATGCCTAATATTGGTTAATCTATGCATGCGATATCGAAGCATTCAAAGCAAAATCCAATCAAACCGAAAAGGGGGTTGATTTTTAGAATGAAAAATTCACATTCAGCGCTATCGGATCTGATCCGACCACTATGAGCGATCCAAATTTTGAGCATTCTGACGGTAACTGGGACGATACACCCAGCGAACCTGTCTGGGGTGAGAACAAGTGGCGAAAGTATTTACATGGCGCCGACCATGAAACCACTCGCTTTCTTTCAGTATACGCGAGTCTCAAGGAGAAGTCGAATCGCATGGATGAAGTTGCCATTCAAATGGGCTGGGACGCTGATGACATCTCACTGACGGACGAATTTAGTACCCCTGAAACTGAAGAAGAGACCGAAGCACGCTTCGAAGCTCAAGAAAGTGCGCCTTACACTTTGCATCGCCATCCTGTGATTGTTGTCACGCGAGCACTCTACTGCTACCTACATCAAAGCTGGGAACATTTCATGGAGCACCATGAAGTCCAACTCTCACCACAACTTTGTTGGAAGTATGCAAACAGCCTGCATCAGGCTGAGATCAACGTACTTTTATCCATCCAAGCCATCGATCTAGGTGATTTCGGCCTGACAATTTGCCACCTCAAGAATAGCTTGAGTGCGCTCAATCAAACTTTAGCCCTACTTGAGCAAGTTCAACATCCGGAGCCTAATTTCTTGGCTGATTTCCGTAACGAGAATCACATCCGATTGTTTGATTTGCGCGAGATATGGATCCGCGTTATGAACGACTGCCGCATAGAGTGTCAGCGTCGTCCAGGTGGAAGCCAGGACTAATTTAAGAATTTAGAGGATGATGAACAGCATACGCCGCTTCTTTAATTGGCTAAAGCGATCAGATCCAGCTCGCAAAGCTGCCCGCTCCAACCTCAAAGCAGCGAAACGAGGCGACCGTGAGCAATACTTAGCACTGGCAGCGAACTACATCGACCTAACGCAGACCTTCTTTGGCTGCTCCTTCGCGGAACCTAAAGAACTTCGTATGGCTCGAGTGACTCAACTGTTTAGCGAGCTCTGGCAAAATTTGCCCTATGCTGAACGCTTATCAGACTTCGAGTACATGCTTGCCGAGGCACTCATTGAGAGTACCTCTGACCATCGCATGACGAACTCTCCGAATGCACTCGTCACCAAACTGCGCCTCCTCAGCGCTGAGTCGCGCTTCGCATTTCTTGCCTACGCTTGCGGCAACTGGCCACTCCGCTGGATCGCACTAGTCATGCGGATCAATACGACTGCACTCCACAAACTACTTTCGGAAGCCCGCTGTGAGTTGTGCAGCATCCGTTGGGAATCACTAACGTTTGAAGAGCGCGATTGCTTGCAGGCTATCAGCGCCAGCCTCGAGAATTGTTCCAATGTTCGTGCCAATAAATTGCTCAGCAAACGCACCCATACAATACCGCGCGTTAAAGACATTAAAGCCCATTGGTTCGAACTCCGTCCCGAATTAGTCGAGGTACGTATGCGCTACATTTTAGATCAAACCAATCGCGAAGCATTGCTAACTGCGATTCTTGACGCCACTGCAGCTGAGACAATGCAACGCCCAGCACTCGTTGATCGGATGGTCAATACTGTACAGTTCTCCCGCCACTCCAAGATCAAGGTATCTTAAAGCTGCCGAGAGACTCTATTACCGCACTGCATGCCACTTCTCTGCTTGACGTATGAATCAAGCAAGCTCCAATGGCTTTACATTTTTTTGAATAACTTTCCCTATGTTTCCATTCTGCCGCCCGCTTTCCTCACTCCTACTGATTGTGTTCTTCGCCGCAAGCGTTCAACTGCGATCTGCTGAAGTGGTTGCCGGGCCAATGCTCGGGCACATTGATATGCGCGAAACGACCGTTTGGGTGCAGACGAACGTCCCCTCTAAGGTGCGCATTGCCTATGCCGAGCAAGGCAAATCAAATGCACTGCATTGGAGCGACTCGACACAAACTAAGAACGTCAATAACAACACTGCAACTCTAACACTCAACGCTGTTGAGCCTGGTAAAAAATACAACTATCGCATCGAGCTGGACGACGAACTAACCGATACGCAAAACACCTTCAATACCCCCGCCAACTACTACGACCGCACCCCACCGCCTGACCTACGTATTGCAGTCGGCGGCGCACATTATGTGACGGAAGAAGGGTTCGAACCACCCTACCAAATTCTCGGTGGAGGCTATGGTATCTTCTCCACAATTCTAAACGAAAAACCCGAGCTAATGATCTGGGCAGGTAACACGGCTCACCTGCGTAACAGTGATTGGAACACTCAAAGTGGTACGCTTAAGCGTTTTGGCAAAGCCCGCAGCGTCCCAGAACTCCAACCACTGCTGGCCAGTATCGCCCACTACGGCACATGGAGTGACAACGATTATGGTACACCAGGTGCGGGCAAATTCTATTCACATCGCCGACACGCCGAGCAAAGTTTCCAAGCTTACTGGCCTCAGCCTGTTACAATCGCCAGCCTCGACGGCATCACTACCCGTTTTCGACGCTCCGATGTAGACTTCTTCATGCTCGATACCCGCAGCTACCGGGATGACGCTCCCTCCTCCGATCGCCTGCCCGTGATGCTCGGCAAGGAGCAAATCGAATGGCTTCGCCAAGAAATAATCAACAGCACCGCGACTTTTAAAATTATCATTGCCGGCGCACCGATTCTAAATCCCGCCGACAGTCGCGGTAACCTCAGCTATGCCGACCGCGAGCACAATGCGTTGCTCCAAATGCTTCGCAATGAGCGTATCTCTGGACTCTTCTTTATTAGTGGAGGTAAGTACTACGGAGAACTAACTCGTCTGGTCCACGCCAATAGTTACAACCTCTACGACCTCACCGTCGGCCCCCTCACTGCCAACCCAAAAGATAACGAAGATGAGTTAAACTTCTTCCGCATGCCTGGGAGCAGTACCTTCGAGCGCCACTTTGCACTGCTAGACTTCATTGGCGATGAAGGTGATCGCGCACTGAAGATTCGCGTAATGAGCATGGAAGGCAGAGAGCTTTGGCAACGAACCATCAAGGCAAGCCAGTTACAGCCTGCGGGTGAATAAGTCATCCATCAACAGTATGGGCTTCACTCCACACCAGCGGCCCTAAAAAAATTCGATCGTTCCCGTTTTTGTAATGTCCAGCGCGCACACACATGACCCACTCGACATCGTCGACTGGGGGCACCGCGGGTATGAAGAAGCGTTTGCACAACAAAAGGCTCTAGTAGCATCAAGACGCACTGGTGAGATACCAGATACGCTCGTCTTTACCGAACATGCGCCAGTCTACACCATTGGAATGCGTAAAGGCGCCCGCCAACATCTCATTTGGAGCGAAGCGCAACTGAAAGCTCAAGGATTACAAGTCATTCATAGTAACCGAGGCGGTGATATCACTTATCATGGTCCAGGCCAGGTGGTTGGCTACCCGATCATCTCTCTCCAAGCACGTCGCGATCTGCACGCGTATCTGCGCGATCTAGAAGAAGTCGTCATTCGCACCCTCTCCACCTTCGGCCTCGTAGCTGCACGCCGCGATGGCAAAACTGGTATTTGGCTGGGCGAGCGTAAAATCTGCGCCATCGGTGTCGCCGTGCGTACTTGGATTACCTACCATGGCTTTGCCCTGAATGTGAATCCCAATATGGATCATTTTTCAGGGATCGTGCCTTGTGGCATTACCGATGGCACTGTCACCTCGATGCAAACTGAGCTTGGCACAGTCATTGACCTCAATGTCGTAAAAGAGCGATTAGCTGTTGAATTCCGCAGAGTTTTTCGGAACACTCCCGCCACTCATGAACAATCGTAAACCAGAATGGCTACGTGCCAAGCTGCCCACCAGCGTTGAATACAAAAAGGTGCGTGAGATCGTCGATACCAACGATCTGCACACTGTCTGCAAAAGTGCACAATGCCCAAACATGGGCGAATGCTGGTCACGTGGAACTGCCACAGTCATGATTCTCGGCAATGTCTGTACGCGCTCTTGTACTTTCTGTGCAATTCAGACCGGACGTCCGCCTGAACTTGATCTCGGTGAGCCTGCACGTGTGGCTGTTTCGATTGAAAAGATGAATTTGAAGCACGCAGTGGTCACCTCGGTGGCTCGAGACGACCTCAAAGACGGCGGCGCGTCTGTTTGGGCCGCCACTATCCGTGCGATTCATCACCGCACTCCCGAATGTGCCGTGGAGGTATTGACCGCTGACTTCCGTGGACAACAGGAATACCTCGACCTAGTACTCGATGCTTGCCCCGACATTTTTAATCACAACTTAGAAACGGTTAAACGTCTCCAACGCCCAATCCGTAAAACCGCGCGCTATGATCGCTCGCTCTGGGTCCTCGAGCATGCGAAATCGCGTGGCTTCACTACCAAATCGGGAATCATGCTTGGCATCGGTGAGGAGGAAGATGAAATCAAAGAAGTGCTTCAGGATATGCAAAAAGTCGGCGTCGATATTCTAACAATCGGCCAATATCTCCAACCTTCGAAGCAACACCAACCGATTGATCGCTGGGTCACACCTGAAGAATTTGCGAAGTGGAAAGAATACGCATTCAGCATCGGCTTTGGTGCCTGTGAATCTGGCCCGCTTGTGCGCTCTTCCTACCACGCTGACGAACAATCTAAAATGTTCGATGTCCGCGCTCGGCGTAATGCGATGCTCGCAGCACAACAGGAAAAAAATGCAGCTACAGAGGTTGCTTCAGTCTGAGCGAGTCAAGCAGTGGCTAATTAACACGGTGCTCGACGGATATAATTTTTTTTCTTCAGAGCATCCTGAAGATCGAAACATCAGCGCTCCGATGAAATTAATCAGATTCAATGTTCGACCTTCGTCGTTCTTTACTGAACGTTTAATAAATGCCTAAGACGCTTTATCTACTCGATGGTATGGCCCTCGCCTACCGTGCCCATTTTGCCCTTATCCGCAGCCCGATTTACACATCGAAAGGGTTTAATTCATCTGCCATTTTTGGCTTCACGGGCACCCTAATAGAGCTCATTACCAAACAAAACCCGAGCCACTTGGCAGTCGTCTTCGACACTTCAGCACCAACCGCTCGTCACATTCTACACCCAGAATACAAGGCGCAACGCGAGGCCATGCCCGAAGATCTCGCTGCCGCAATGCCCCACTTAGATCGTGTTGCAGCTGCCTTTGGTATTCCTGTCCTGAAAATGGATGGCTACGAAGCCGATGATATTATAGGCACTCTTGCTCATCGCGCAGAAGCGGACGGATTTGATGAGGTTTTCATGGTCACCCCGGATAAAGACTTTGGACAACTCGTCACTCAGAAAATCAAGATGTATCGCCCGTCACGACAAGGAGATGGCGCAGAAATTCTGGGCTTAGACGAGATCACCGCGAAATGGGACATCGCGCGGGTCGATCAAGTGATCGACATGCTCGGACTTTGCGGCGACGTATCGGACAATATTCCAGGCATTCCTGGGATCGGCCCTAAGACTGCCGCCAAGCTCCTGAGCGCTTACGACAACGTCGATAATATTATCGCCCATGTCGACGAACTCAAAGGCAAGCAGCAAGAGCGCGTTCGCGACAACGCGGAACAAGCCCGTCTTTCTAAAACACTAGCCACCATTCAACTCGATGTACCCATCGAGGCTGATTGGGATTGTTTGCAATTAGAAGCGCCGAGTAGAGATAAACTCGTCCCACTATTCGCAGAATTCGAGTTTCGGACACTCGGCAAACGCATCTTTGGTAGTGATTTCACTCTCCAAGAAGCGAGCTCCGATTTGGTGCTAATGAGTGAAGACGACGAACTGACGAGTGCGACTCAAAAAACTGCAACGCCTACATCGGGTGATTTGCAAATGGATCTTATCCCTGAGGTCACGTATAAGGCATTCGCAGATACCCAAACAGACTATCGAATCGCGGATACAGCTGATGCACTGCACTCTCTTGTCAGTGAACTACGTGCTGCGAAGTGTTTTGCCTTCGACACTGAGACTACTGGACTCAATCCACGCACCGTTGAACTGGTGGGCATCTCATTCTCAACCAAAGCACACAGCGGCTGGTTTGTACCCATCTCTAGTGAAAATAAACCAGTCGTCCATGAAGCACTGCGCAGTGTACTGGATGATGCTGACTTGACGAAGGTCGGTCACAATCTGAAATTCGACCTCTCCATCCTCGCAGAACAAGGCATTACTGTAGCAGGCCCATGCTACGACACCATGCTTGCACATGCTCTAATCGACCCAGAACAACGCCACAATTTAGATACTTTATCAGAGGACTATTTGCAGTATTCCACCATCCGCTTCAACGAACTGGTGCCCGACGCAAAAAAAGGCGATGCAATTGATTACTCCACCGTCAGTCCTAAAGCACTCGCAGATTATGCCATCGAAGATGCGGACGTCACGCTACAACTTTGGCATCTGTTTAAAGCCAAACTCGACGACAGTGGCCAAGCTAAGGTGTTTTATGAAGTAGAAACACCACTACTTCCTGTGCTGGCGGCGATGGAGCGTGAAGGCATCTTGATGTGCGAAACGACTCTCTCTGAAACTGGAAAATTACTCGGCGCACATATCGACACCCTGCGTGATTCGATCAACGAAGCAGCTGGGCGCGAGTTTAACTTAAACTCTCCTAAGCAACTCGGTGAAGTTCTCTTCGATGAACTCAAACTGGTCGAAAAACCAAAAAAGACCAAAACTGGCCAATACGCGACCAACGAGCAGGTGCTCTCTGCACTCGCACCCAAGCACCCCATCGTCGCAAACATTCTGGAGTACCGACAGCTAACCAAGCTCAAGGGTACCTACATCGATGCTTTACCGCATGCGATCGACCCAGTCAGTGGTCGGGTACATACCCACTACGGACAAGTTCAAACTTCAACCGGACGCTTATCTTCAAACGATCCAAATCTGCAAAACATTCCAGTACGTAGCCCACAAGGGCGGGGAATTCGTAAAGCATTTATCGCGCGCCCTGGCTGGAAGCTCATGGCAGCTGACTACTCGCAGATCGAACTGCGGATTCTTGCCGCTCTGACTAAAGATGAGGGTCTACTCACAGCCTTTCGCGATGGCCGTGACATCCATGCCGCGACTGCTGCCAAAATTTTCGATGTGGAACTCGATGCAGTCACACGCGAGCAACGCAGCACCGCAAAAATGGTCAACTTCGGTATTCCCTACGGCATTTCGGCTTTCGGATTAGCGCAACGCCTAGGCACCGTTTCTCGCACCGAGGCTCAGGAAATAATCAACAGCTACTTTGCTCAATTTCCAGGTATTCCTGGCTACATGAGTCGTATGCAGGAAAGCGCCAAAAAGAATGGCTACGTCGAAACCATCACTGGCCGCCGTCGCTACTTGCACGACATCAATTCTAGAAACGGCACCATCCGCGCTGCCGCCGAGCGCAATGCGATCAATATGCCGATTCAAGGTACTGCCGCTGATATGATTAAGATCGCCATGGTCAAGGTACAGACTGCGCTAACAGAACAACAGCTCAACACGCGAATGCTTCTGCAGGTGCATGACGAACTGATCTTTGATCTGGACCCGAGTGAAGAAACAATCGTGCGTGAGCTCGTCACCGAGAGCATGCAGCAAGCGCTTCAATTGGACTGCCCAATCGAGGTGGATATCGGATTCGGCGACAACTGGCTGGAGGCGCATTGATGTTAATCTTTAAAAATCTAGAAGTGTTTTTATGCCAGATTTTTAACCACTGAATTTACCTCAAGGTTACACTAGATTCCTCAATTAAAGTATTACTGGGGCAGCCTTACACGCCGCAGCAGCAGCGTATCATCATTCTGCACTGGTCGCATCCACTTCAGCAATCCACTGCGCACGCGTAGCCTGGTCGACCAACGCGACCTCAAAGCCATTTTTGGCAATTTGAGCGAGTTCATTATGACTAAAGTCCAAGCCTGCGCTCAATGCCGCATACTCATCCTCGATGGTATTGCCGAATGAGAATGGATCATCAGTACTGACCGTACACCGCAGACCACGCTCCATGAGCTTTCGAATTGGATGTTGCTGTAACTGATCCACCACATCCAACTTCACATTACTGATTGGGCAGACATCAAAAGTGGCGTCTTGTTCAATTGCGAACTGCACCACTGTCTCATCTTCGATCGCACGCACTCCGTGTTGGATGCGCCGTACACCAAGTACTTCGATCGCTTCACGCACATGTGCCGCGGGGCCAAATTCTCCAGCGTGGGCTTTAGTCACTAAGCCCGCGGCCCGCGCACGCTGCCATAGTTTTGGCGTCCAAGACTCGAGCGGCAAGTACTCCACCCCATGCAAATCAAATCCTGCAAGGCCGTCCCAGCTCAGGCTCTCTTCAAGTACAGGTGCCAATACCTCATTATAAGAATTACGCGCCATACCCATGAATACACGCACCTCTAAACCCTTTGGAATCGCACTTCGTATCGCTGCTAAAATTTCTGGCCCCGGCACATTAATAAACTGAATCATCCCCGCATGAAACGATGTTTCAATGTAGCGTACATTCTCAGTCAGTTGCCGCTCAAAGATCAACTTTGCTGCCTCGTAGTAGCGATCCGCAGTGGTAAACCACTGCATCGCGTGCTCAATCAAATGTTGCTCAAAATCCTCAAAGCACTGCCACTTAAATTCCTGCGCCCAACATGCCTGTGGCTGACTGAACTTGGTTGAATCGAGTTGCTGTAATAATTGATAGGGTAACGCACCCTCAATATGTAAGTGTGTCTCAGTCTTTGGCAGTCGATGGATGAAATCGGCTGTTTGCGGCGCAATAGGTGGATGCATAATCGAGCTAAGTCGTCTCAACTACTCGTTCAACAAGTAATCCGGGTTGAGCTTCTTTAACTCGTCCTTCACAAACAAACCATCTTTGCGTATGAGTTTACCATCGAACCAAATCTCGCCACCCCCATATTCGGGACGTTGGATCTGCACCATATCCCAGTGTACCTGTGAGCGATTGCCATTATCCGCCTCTTCATATGCTTGACCAGGAGTAAAGTGGAAGGAACCAGCAATCTTTTCATCAAACAATATATCGCGCATCGGCTCCAAAATGTGCGGATTGAAAGCAATCGCAAACTCGCCGATGTAACGCGCCCCTTCATCGGAGTCTAGGATCTCATTAAGCCGCTTCGCATTACTACCATCCGCATGCACAATCCTGCCCTTTTCAAATTTCAGATGTATCCGATCAAAGGATACACCTTGATAGATTGTCGGAGCATTATAGGTGATCTCTCCTTCGACAGAATCCCTCACTGGACATGAAAATACCTCACCATCAGGAATGTTGTGTCGACCACCACAGGCAACTGCTCCGATACCTTTGATCGAAAAACGCAGATCAGTCTCAGGTCCTTTCAAATGCACCTGGTCGGTATTCGCCATTAAGTCCTCTAATGCCTTCATGCCGTCGACCATACGTGAATAATCCTGAGTACATACGCGGAAGAAAAAGTCCTCAAAGCTCTCGGTGCTAAGCATCGCTTGTTGTGCCATAGCGGGAGTGGGCCAGCGTAAGATCACCCATTTTGTTTTGTTCACTCGGTAGTCGAGGACGTCTTTCATGGCCTTCATCACGTGCGAGACCTTCGCCGGGTCCACATCTGACATTTCAAAAATATTATTCGACCCACGCACCGCAATATAGGCATCCATCTTTTGCATGCGCGCAAGTTCCCAAGTGGCTTGGGTCTCGAATTGCTCAGTATCAAGGCCATTCACCAGCTCTCGACTGATACAGGCATTCTGAATATTCACAAATGGAATGGCTCCCAAGTCGCGGGCAGCACGTACTAGGGCAATAACCATTGCTTGCGGGATATCAAAAGCATCAATCAAAACGCGCTCACCCTTCTGTAGGTTTGTCGAAAACCCAGTCAATACCTTGGCTAATTTTAAATAATTCGGTTGCATACGCAAAATGCGTACTATTTCTGCGAAAAGGTCAACAGCCACTCACAAAATTAGAGCTGCATGCGTCATACTAGACCACACAATCTGCGCGACATTCGCGCAGCAATAACCGAAAAAGCAGTCTGCCTAATCCGCAACGGCAGTGACTATCACGCTAGCATGTATCCCTAAACCACGCCCGACATCATTGAGCTGCTCGCCTGTGGTTGCAGTCAAACAAACATCTGTAATCTCTAGGCTTAGCAGGGCTGCCACGGACGCACGCAGGGCTGATGCTTTTGGATCAATCTTAGGTCGTAAACACTCTAATACGATCGATACATGCGTAACCCGCCACAACCCAAGACTATCGAGTGCGACTTTTAAATAGGCTTTACTGTCAGTGATCCCCTGATGACACATTTTGTCTGCCACAGCACCGATGACTGTGACACCCGTGATGCCACTGATGGCATCGGTCAGCGCATGCAAAATAACATCAGCATCGCTATTACCAGACAACGCGGGGGCATCGTCAAAAACGACCCCTCCAAGTACAAACTGCTTATCAGTATCGCCTTCAATGAAGCGATGACTATCCAAGCCAAGTCCAGTTTTAACCTTCACCACTTATAGCTCTGGAAAAAAGCGGACTTTCTCCGCGGTAGCCGCTTCAGGACTATCCGAAGCGTGCACGACATTGCGCATCATATCAGTACCCAAATCACCACGAATAGTGCCTTTCGGCGCTTCCTTCGAATTCGTAGGGCCGAGCAATGTACGTACCTTGGCAATCACGTCATCACCGCGCAAAATCATTGGCATCACTGTCCGAGAGCTCATAAATGCCTCAATTTCAGGAAAGAACGGCAGGTCCGCTACATGGGCATAATGCTCCCTTAGGATCGGGCCGTCGAGTTGCATCACTTTGGAGGCGACGATGTCGAATCCAGCATTTTCAAAGCGTGTAATCACCTCTCCTGCAATGCGTTTTTCCATGCAGTCGGGCTTGAGAATAATAAGTGTTTCTTCCATAAATGTCTAAATAAAAGCGTTATCCAATGCCTCAGGATGCATCCTTATACAAGTTAAATTCTATTCTTCTATCATTACAGAATTACGCAATTGTCCAATTCCAGTAATTTCGACTGTTATTTCATCCCCTGGTTTGAGGAAGCGAGGAGGGTTTGCGGTCATCCCAATACCCGCTGGTGTTCCAGTCAATATAACGCTCCCTGCCAGTAAAGTCGAACTGGCACTCAGAAAAGCAATAATTTCAGCCACCGAAAAAATCATGTCCCCGGTGTAGGATTCTTGGCAAATCTGCCCGTTCAGAATCGTGCGGATTGGCAGCAGTTGAGGATTTGGAATACGATCTGCCGTGACTAAGATCGGCCCCAACGGACAAAAAGTATCAAAACTCTTACCCTTCATCCATTGCCCACCGCTATGAAAGTTCTGCCAGTCGCGTGCGCTCACATCATTGGCACACGTATATCCCAACACATAGTCCAGCGCATTTTCCACACTTACATTCTTACAATCACGAGCGATCACCACTGCTAGTTCACATTCATAATCTACTTGATCACTGTGCAAGTGACGAGGAAGTTTGATCGAATCCTCCGGATCCAGAAGAGATGCTGGACTTTTCATAAAAACCACAGGGTATGCTGGCAGGTCGGCTCCCATCTCAGCCGCATGCTCGCGATAGTTCAGGCCAATTCCATAAATCGCGGGAGGCACCACAGGAGCCAAACGACGAACTGGATGCAGTAACTGGTCTGTTTGCTGAAATTCACCAAACAAATCTCCCTCAACTCTAAATACCTGACTCCCTACTTCACAGCCATAGCATCTCTCACCATCCAAAGTTTCTACTCGTACGATTAACATAAGGTATAGTGTTTAGCTGTAAGCATTTTGTTCAAATTTTTTCTTGCGCTAAGTTTAAGTCCCACCTTTATTTCCGCCTTCCCAAATAGGGGGGCTTAGCTCAGTTGGTTAGAGCGCATCCTTGACATGGATGAGGTCGCAGATTCGAATTCTGTAGCTCCCACCACTTTTAGCCCGTTGCACTTTTTAGTGCTGCGGGCTTTTTTTAAACTAGATTGCCGAAAGGAATTCTCATCTTTGATGGATGATGTCGGCGCTCGCGCCTCGGTACGAATTCTGTAGCTCCCACCACTTTTAGCCCGTTGCACTTTTTAGTGCTGCGGGCTTTTTTTAAACTAGATTGCCGAAAAGAATTCTCATCTACGATGGATGAGGTCAGTGCGAGCGCCTCAGTACCTACTAAAGGTGCTAAAAAATTACTAATATTTCTCGTTGCCCTTTCCATTTTGGCGTTCACATTTTCGTTTTCGGAGCGCAGCACCTTTTACACATGTCTGCCACCCAGAACACATATGAGCATTAGCCTTACTTGGAACCGAAAAGACCTAATCGGTATCGACCCTCTTTCTCGAGAGGAAATTGAGACGATTTTTACCGCGGCCACCGCGTTTAAGCGCGCAATGGAGGCGGATGATAAAAAGCAGCCCTATTTGGATGGGCGCACGGTAGTGAATCTATTTCTTGAACCGAGCACACGCACCCGCCTTGCCTTCGAAATGGCAGCCGGACGGCTCGGCGCCGACATCATCACCATGACTGGCAACGCGAGTAGCCTGACTAAGGGTGAGACCCTGCGCGATACCGCCCAAAACATTGCCGCGCTCGGTGCCGATATGATTATCATGCGCCACTCCGCATCGGGCGCACCCAACTACCTTAGTAAAGTTGTCGACATACCAGTTATTAATGCAGGCGACGGCTCACACTCACACCCCACACAGGCCCTACTTGACTCATTCACGCTGCTAGAAAAATTTGGCAGACTTGATGGTAAAAAAATTACCATCCTGGGCGATATCCTCTTTAGCCGTGTTGCACGTTCAAATATTATCTGCCTCCAAAAGCTTGGCGCGGAAGTCACGGTCGCGGGGCCTAGCACTCTTGTGCCAAAAACCTTCGAAGCAATGGGAGCTAGAGTCAGTCACAACCTGCGTGAAGCACTGCAAGATGCTGACGCGGTGATGCTGCTGCGGATACAACACGAGCGGCAAAGCTCCACTCACTTCCCGTCGCTTGGTGAATACACTAGCATGTTTGGACTAAATAAAGAGCGAGTTAAATGGCTCAAACCGGATGCAATTATTATGCACCCGGGACCAATCAACCGCGGCGTCGAGATCGACTCTGAAATCGCCGACTCGAATCAATCAGTCATCTTACAGCAAGTGACGAATGGTATTGTTGTGCGCATGGCCATCTTACATTTGTGTAGTTGCGCATATAAAAACCAGCCCATCGAGCTGCCATCATAAAATTTACTACCGCCCACTCCCTTAATTTATACTCCCTTTAAAATGTCTAACATACTTTGGATCACTGGCGGTCGTGTCATCGACCCGGCGAATAGTCGCGACGCCATCGGCGACGTGTACGTCATCGATGGTAAAATCTCAAATAACCTGAGTGAGGAGCAACAACGCTTTGCGAAAAAAATCGATGCGACAGGCTTGGTTGTCGCTCCTGGTCTTGTCGATATTCACGTCCATTTTCGCGACCCCGGACAAACTCATAAGGAAAGCATACGCACCGGCACTGCTGCGGCGGCAGCCGGCGGGTTCACCTCTGTCATTTGCATGCCGAACACCAGCCCAGTCTGCGACAATGCTGGTACTATTCAGCGAATCCAAGATAAAGTCGCAAGGGATGCGATCGTTCATGTCTATCCCACTGGCTGCTTAACTTTAGAGATGGAAGGCAAATGCCTTGCTCCCACGGGGCAATTGAAAAAGGCAGGTGTTGTCGCGATGACTGACAACGGCAAATGTGTGCAAAGCAATGAAATCATGCGCCGCGCGGTTGAATATGCCAAAATGTTTGATCTAACCATCATGGACCACTGTCAGGACGAGACACAAACCGAGGGCGCTGTGATGAACGAAGGTGAATGGTCGCTTCGGCTCGGCCTACGCGGCTGGCCTAAATCGGCGGAAGACATTATGGTCGCTCGTAATGTTCTATTGGCTGAGTTGACTGGCGCGCACATTCACATGCAGCACATAAGCTCGGAAACTTCGATCGATATTATTCGCCGGGCTAAGGAGCGCAATGCACCGGTCACTGCTGAAGCATGCCCACACCACTTCGAATTTATCGATGCAGACCTGCATGACTACGATACCAATCTTAAAGTCAATCCACCTCTTCGTACCGATGCGGATCGCAAGGCAGTAATCGAAGCCCTTAAAGATGGGACATTGGATTGTATTGCTTCGGACCACGCTCCACATACTGAAACTGAAAAGGACTGTGAATTCGACCATGCGCCGACCGGAATGATCGGCCTGGAAACTTCACTGGCTGCATCGCTACAAGCACTTTATCATAGTGAACGTTTCACCTTGAGTGAAGTTATCGCTCTCTTGACAAATAAAGCAGCAGCGATCTGTAAATTACAGGCAGGCACTCTCAGCATTGGTGCAACTGCAGATATCTGCTTATTTGATCCAAATGAAGCGTGGACGGTCGACGCTAGCAAATTTTACAGTAAATCGCGTAACTGTCCGTGGCACGGAAAATCACTAAAGGGCGCTGTAAAGGCGACCTTTGTGGCGGGTAAACCTGTCTACGACGGTCAGTCCATCATTACCTAAAATGCTTGTCGAAATGGACACTGCTGCAATTGTTGCAGCATGCATCGTGATAGGAATACTCGCGGCCAGTCTAACGCTGTGGATTCTGCACCTACAGCTAATTAGCCGCCGTTACATCCCTGAAGAAAATGTACGGGCATGGCCGATTGGCTGGATCAACTTTGGCATCTTTCTCTGTACCATGGTTCTTAGCGTAATCATAATACAGGTCCTTGTTGGGCAATTGATACAATTCCTTAGCCCAAACCAGCTAACGCTCACAACTGAGGAATCTATCCAATTGGGCGAAACTGCAACAAACATAGCAGATCAAACTCCACTCACCCCGTGGATGGCAGTGTTGGCGGTGTTGTTACTACAGCTACCATTACTGGCCGCCTTCTATGGATTACGTCGCTTCTACCCCGGAAATTTTGCTGGGCGCTTAAACAGCCAGAAGATCCAAGCGTGGCAAGCAATTCGCCAGGTGATCCCACAGTTTATTCGTTATCTGCCAATCATTTGGATCGTAGCCTACTTGTGGTCTGTCTTTCTTGAGATATTACAAGAGCAAGGTATCATCGGTGAATTCCCCCCGCAGCAGCTAGTCACACTCTTCACTCAAGGTGGGGATCCTGTTGCAATGACATTACTGGTCATCTTCGCCGTGGTCCTAGCTCCAATAGTCGAGGAAATCATTTTTAGAGGGGCCATTTACCGCTTTCTAAAAAGTCAGACTAATATACTACCCGCACAAATAATCAGCGGTACTTTTTTCGCTTTGATGCACGGGAACTTAATGTCTCTTTTACCCCTTGTGGTGGTCGGTATTGTACTGGCTAGGGTCTATGAGCAATCAGGTAATATCCTAACGGCCATTTGCTTTCATTCATGCTTTAATGGATTTAGTCTATTTATGCTTTTAATGCTGAGTCAGTCTTCAGTCCCATTCGATTGAGCAGATTCCATAATCAACGAACTCTCAACTTGCCAGCCTATCGGCGATGCATGATATTCGGCTCATGCAAGCGAAACCTTTTAGCGCTGACTCAAATACACCCGCACTCGTCATTGACGGCAGCGGTTCGACGGTGTTTGTGGGCGTGCTTGGCCAAGACCAATGCTGGCTGGCTATATCACAACAAGACGGCGCACCTCTTGAAAGCCTCTTCCCAGCTGTCGAAACAACACTCAAAGCCGCGCAATTAAGCCTAGCTGAAATATGCAGCTTCATCTACTGTGAAGGGCCTGGTTCGGTGCTCGGGTTACGTCTCTGTGCAATGGCCATTGAAACTTGGAGCCGATTAAACCCTACTTCTGCAAATTACTTTGCATATAATAGCCTGCAATTGAGTGCGTCACTCATCTGCTTAGACGCTCCTAGCAACACCCATGCACTGCTTGTGTCGGACTGGAAAAAAGGTGCTTGGAATGCCGTAAAAATAAACGGTGGGGCGCTAGGTTCCACGGATGTTGTAGACGACGAGAGCATCGCCAACTGGACTGGCAGACTCTTTCACTTGCCGCAGCGTAAGGGCTGGCAAAAGCCGCCGCCTTATGCCACTACCCTCACATATAGTCCACAACGATTACCCGAAGTCCTACACCTTTTAGCGCCCTGCGACTCTGTTGAACTTTACTCATCAGGCATCAATGTATTTCAGAAATGGACGCCTGAGCGCCACCGAGCAGTCACCACTAATTTGTAATTCAAAATTCACAACTCACCACATCGTTGTTGGGCAGAGATCAATCTCGCCGCATTTGAGCGCAATTTAAAATGTGTTCAAGCAGCACTTCCTAATGATGTGCGCTACGTATCTGTAGTTAAAGCGGATGCCTATGGGCATGGGATGCCACAGATGGTGCGGCGCCTCATGCAAAGTGGTGTTGATTATTTTGCCGTGGCTAATGTGCATGAGGCCGCCGACATTCGTCACATGGGTAAAGGATGGCCCATCTTAGTGCTGAGCCCACTACTCCCGGAAGAAGACAACTACCTAGTCGACTACGATCTCATCGCTACCATCAGCACCCATGAAGAGGCAAAACGATTCAATGCACTCGGTCATAAACACAATGCTTCTATACAAGTGCATTTGAAGATTGATACTGGAATGGGTCGATTAGGCGTCTGGCATACCGAAGCGCACGCACTCCTTGCAACCATTCATGCCCTGCCACACCTTAAACTCGCTGGTATATATACACACTTTTCTAGCGCCGACACAGATCCAGCCTTTACCCACCTGCAGCGTAAAAATTTCCAAGCAGTACTGCAGCACACTGACACCAGCGACCTGCTAATACATGCAGATAACTCAGCCAGCCTGAATTCATTGAACGACGACGACCTCTTTAACGCGGTACGTGTCGGCCTACTTCAATTTGGCATCCCTCCCTACCCAAACTCGATTCTTGGAGACGTTATTGTAGAGCCAGTATTTAGCTTCCATACCCGTGTTGGTATCATCAAAGAATTACCCAAGGGCACAGACATCAGCTACGGACGCACTTACAGGTTAGCGCACAATAGCCGAATCGCAGTTCTTACTGCAGGCTACGCCGATGGTATTCCACTCGAATTAAGTAATAGTGGCTCAGTCCTCATCCATGGGCAACACTGTGCAATCTTGGGACGTGTCACGATGGATCAAACCATTGTTAACATTAGCGAGTTAAGCCAACCCATCGCTCCGGGCGACCGAGCCACCCTGATCGGCCGGAATAAAGATGCTGAAATCACTGCAAGCGAATTTAGCAACACAGCAGCGACCATTCCCTGGGAAGTGCTTTGTTCGATCACAAAACGCGTAGAGCGAGTTTACCTAGCAGCCCGCGAGATCTAAAAATAGCAAGAATCAGCGCCTAAAAATACCAGAAATCCTACCTAAGATTCCTTGGTCTGAAGAAGCAGAAATGCCGAATTTGGCATGCGCCAGAGTCACCGCGACGCATTCGCGACGAGCTTCGTTAATAGGAATAAAATAACGTTCAACTTTACCAGCAGTAGCGCAGTCTTTTAATTCTTGGGCTTCCCGAGGAAACCATTTACAAAGCGCATCAAAATGCTCCATAGCTAATTTTAGAGATGCATCAATCGACTGAGTCGAACTATTTCGTCGCCCCTCTTCCTCTTCAGTCAACGCATGACCAGCTTGACTCAAAAGCTTTAATTGTACCGATTCATCAAGATCACGAGCGATCAAGCCAACCGCCTCTGCCAGATGCAATTTCCGATCTGCCCTACGGTACGGCAGATACTTAGTGAGACTCTCAACATCAGCATGAGCTAAACCATTTAAGAATGCATTTAAGTCATCACTAATGAGTATATTCCCAGCCATTTTTTGACCAAAATGAATTGTTCCAAGCAGCGTCTCCACTTTTTCATTTTTAAGCGACTCTCTAGTTTCAGAAGAGAAATGAATTAACCCTGCAGGGTAATCACCTGCGATACCCAATTTTTCTAATATATTTTCAAAAGCATGGTCCTCTTCGCTTTCTGCAATTGCGCTATCAACCATCTCAGAAAACGGATCATCAAAAGCGAGTGTTTCACGAAGAATATTCATCAGCGCCTTAATACGGCTTTTCTTACTAATTAAGCCGGGGACTCTCTGCAGTTCTTCAAAATCAAATGCAATATACTTCAAGGGTGTTTCATCACTCCCCTTAAATGGCCATGAGATGCCCACATTCTGACCCAATACCGCAATCAGAGTGTCATTCAAAACCGATTCTGAAAAACGTTCTCGTAAGTACTCCCACTCCTCTGGTGAATATTCCACTAATGTCTCTTTAGGCATAATAAACTACTTTCTTTAAATCGCTGCGTATAATTCGGGAGTTAAATTCATTCAAAATAACGTATCGAGGATTAAGGTAGTGATTAATCTAACTAAATTCTCGGTAAGTCCAAGTGAAACTTTAAAGCAAATGACGATTGTGAATTAGATGCTAATACCTATCAAGTTAAAGAGTATTAATGTATCCGTCTCTACTTTTTTAAATCACACTATAAAATAGCAGATTTACATTGAGATCACAACTATCAGTATCATAGTTCATGAGTTTCACCAAGAATTCCATTCCCTACAAAGCTAACTGAATTTAGGTTAACTGTACTTGACTGATCAATAACCAACACGTGCGACGATCCGTTAGTTCCACCAGTGCCCATCCCCCACGAATTTCTTTAACGCTAAATTCGACACCATCGCGCAATGGTTCATGGAAGGCAGGCGCATATGCATAACTAGGCCCTTTACGCGCAATAACTGAATCCACAATTACCACACCAAAGCGCTCTGCAAAAATAACAGAAGTCCCCCAAAAGCCACACAGTACAAATACGCAGCATACCCCTACCCCATACCAACGACCACGATACCTCAGGTACAGCAACAGCATGCCACCAAATATCCACAGGAAAACAAGTAATAGCGCTTTCACCCAAGCTGTTGGCCAACGTGAGTACCAAGCAGAATTAACTGGTACATCAGTCAGTGTCAGTGCCCGCGCTGCCGCCAAGTTGTCTGCTAAATCTGAATCAAAGGGACGATATATCGAAGCATAACGATACGCGGCAATCGAACGACCCAGAGCTCCAATTTTAAACCACGAATTAGCCGCATTGTACCAAGCTAGGCCAGGCCGTTCTCCAGACTCTGCCACAGCCTCAAAATTGAGGGCCGATTCCACATATAGTGCTCGGGCTTTCTCACTGCCTACTTCTTCCCCAAGCGCTTGTTCAAATAATGCCTCGGCATCAGTCCAACTAGATGCCCAGACCTGTTGTGGTAAGCTAACAGCAATCAACAAAAGTACCATGCTAGTCTTACCCACTAAATAAAGAATCCGCTTCGCAACTCCATTGAGTGCTTTCATTTGAGCTGGCTCCCGTGCAGCACTATATACTTCGGCATCAACCTCACCGTGCAAGTTAAGTACAGAGTTAATTTCATCTTCATCTAGATTAACTTGGCGTAGTGCTGCTTTAGAATCACCCACCGTCCATGACGACCCTTTCGAGCCAAAACTCACAGCTAGAAAGTGTAAAAAAGCAGACCACTTTTCTGGAGCATTTTCAGGCAACTTGCGAAAAGCTGTATAAGCCTGAGTACGTGCACGATATTGCAGATCCATTGAGCAACGGCGACTTTCACCTATGACAGGTAAGAGTAGTAAAAAAATGACTACTCCAAACAACAACCAGAGCCAAAACCATGATGCTAGGCATATGACGACACTATTCATTAAATCATTCATCCTATTTGCTTTCAGATTATGCCAGATTCCATCTGACTGTTTACTTAAGGTGACCGAGACGCCTTTATACATGCTCAGATCTATATACTCCTGACCATCATTCGCCTCAACTCTCAACTCTACAGGCTCGGTCATGCGCATTACATACGCACCTAGTTTCGTATCGAATGTTTGTATACGCAAAGCAGGAAATGCTTCAATGTTGGTACTTAATGCGCGCAAGCGACAACGAAAGGTAGTACCGTCTGCACGCCAAAGGCGTCCCAAATCGTCATCAACGAGAAAATGACCACGTAAGGCCTGCTGCTGGCTCAGCACTGGCAAATCAATCATTCCATGCGGTGCGGCGCAGGACACTTCTAACTCTGCCGTTATTAAGTTGCCCACTTTCAATTGATTTGGAGTGACCGCAACTGCCAACCTAACAGGTTCAAACAAACCACTAAAACTCTGCATGCGCCCCTCTTCAGGCAACGGCAAGACTTCGATCTCAACCGCAGGTGTGCTCACAAACAAACGTTCATAGCGTAAGATGTCTTCCTCTGGAGCAAATAAACTATTATTAAAATGAGCTGCATATTGACCAAATTGTCGATGGCTGCCTTTTGCTAAATAAGCACACTCCAGGCGCGTCGCAGGCAAAGTATATATACCTGGTTGCATGAATTGCAGGAACAGTGGCAACTCCACCGTTCCCAATGCATTTTTGTCCCCTTCATTCAAAGTGCGTTTCGCAATGACTCGACGTCCGCCGACTGGTAAACCCACCTGCTGTTGCTCAGTTTCAGTCGAGCGCGGAACGATTATCTTAACATCTGAATCACTGAAAAAAGAGGGGTAATAATTCAAAGCGTGTAAGCGACTTGCATCCAAATCACACTGCCATGTCATGTCTATTCGCAGCGGCTCGCCCACGTAAACTTTTAACTTTGTAGGCTTCAGCGTTAGCTTCATCGAATCAGAATTTACGACTGTACTCACTGATAGCTGCACAGGCTCTGACTGGTACTGCTTCGTCTGACTGAAGAATTCTAGCGAAGGGAATGTGACGACTCCTGTCTCACTTAAAAGGAAGCGAACAATCGCAGTTGCTTTGCTTGAATCTGAGTGGGGAGTATCGCGTACTTCGACATCAATCCACCTTACTCCAGGCACATTAGGTGGCAATGCCTCTGGCACCTCGACCATTTCCGTAAAATGTATCATCGCTGTGCCGATACGATCAGTGAACCAACTTTGATTCACCATCTCGATTGGTACTTTTATAAACTCTAATGAAGCAGTATCAGCCACTGGGACTTCACTCAAATCATTAGGCGCAATCAGCTCACTTGCCTGAGTCATGGGATACCAAGCAAACAAAGATACACATAGAGCGAACATCTTACTCATCAATAATCTTCCTTCACTTTACCCGCGTTGGCTTTAGCGCGTTGTTGTTGACGGAACTGTAGGCTACCTTGCTCCTGCATCAGAATCTCCTCTGCCGAATAATTCGGAACAGGTAATGCTTGCATCTCACCTCCTGCAGCTAAATCGCCCTCCATCGGCATCGAACTCATTATACTTTCATCCATTGCATCTGAATAGTCATATTCACCATCTTCATCCCATTCGTCCATCTGATCTTCATCAGACTCTTCGGATGAACTTTTATTTAATAAGCTTAAAATCTCTTCGATTAAATACTCGGCTATCCTTTGCTCCGCATCTGCCGCAGCCCACGAAGTCCGATTAGCAAGTAACCCACTCGCCTGCTGCATAACAGCCGGTACCTTTTCCATAAGCTTAAGCGGTTCCGTCAATAAGCCCTCCATCTTAGGCATACCCTCTTTAGTTGCAGGCGTCATTTTTGTATTCAGGATTTTCATGCGAACGAGAATACGTTTCGCTTCTGAGTTTAACTCTAATTGTAGTTCCTGATAAACGAATCGGCTACTACCAGCGACATTGTTATTCTCTGTCGGTGTGACTCGTGGCAGATCCTGCTTATTTTCAGAATGACGATGATTCATATCATCATCCACTACAGTTTGACGTAAATCCTGCTGCTCGGCAAGCAGAGCCTGTAACCTTTCGACTAGTTGCTTCAGTAATAACTGTAGCTCTTCTTGCGCTTCATCCTCTGCGGCGATGCGCAACTGCAACTGATTGACCCATTCCGCAGTCGACTCCAGTCGGATTCCCGAACGCACTAAATCCGGGGCATAGCGTTTCGCCGCCAAAAATGCTAACTGCGCTTGTTGTGCATGACTTAGACCTAATTGAGGAGACCCCTCACTCTCTGTTTTCGAAAGTGCCAAAAAGCATAGCCCGCGATTGAACTCAATCGCCGCAAGATCCACTGCAACAAAGGAGAGGATATCAGCCTTATTCGCAACCTCATCAAATAATTCCAATGCACCTGCATAAGCACCATCGATATACAATTTCGAGGCTTCAGTAAATTGCGCGTCTGATGCTGCGGCAGCTCGACTCTCCGGCAAGCTCATCGCCAATAGAGCAATCATTACCAATGAATGTCCAAAGCGCAGGCCATGCGCACCCCAACACTCGGAAAGTAGTAGTAACAAAAGTGCCGGGATCACCAAAAACACAGCTGCTTGCTGATAAATCATGATTCCCTCACCTTCAACAGGCGAAGACATGTCCCTCCCAACAACATAACCCGCATAGATTTGGCCAAGGTCAAATACCTTCGTACCCACAGGGGCATATTCTGCATCACTGCTAAGCCTGGCAAGTTCGCGAAGTGTGACATCAACTAGCTTTGTATAAATAATGCCCTCATTAGATCTTAATAAACTACGCACCCCCTCTTCATCGACGATTGGTATTGGAACCCCTTCCTTAGAATTACCAACACCTACAAGTAATAGACCAACACCACTATCGTTGAGCAACTCAACCATCGCTGGTATCTGAGACCCGCGATCACCTCCATCAGTCAGCACTACCAAGTCTTGCATACCAACTCGATCGGCCATGAATACCTGATCGGCAACTTTCTCAACCGCCGATTGCAGTGTCGTTCCACCAAAATCCACAGTGCGCGTATGTGCTTGCTCTAACATGTAGCGCACAAAATCGTAATCATAAGTCAAGGGGCACAGTATCGTCGCACTGCCAGCATATACGACCAAGCCTACGCGTTCATTACTAAAAGTCCTTAAAGTATCGCGCACCGCCTGCTTGCAAACTTCTAAGCGGGAAGGTAAGGCATCTTCTGCCAACATACTCTGCGATACATCTATGGCAAAAACTACATCGCGTCCAGTGCGTGAAATCGACAATTTTTCGGGGGCATAGCCCGGCCGAGCTAGTGCCAAGACTAACAGTATAAAGGCTACAATCCGCAGATGATCACGTAACACACGGTGGGTACTCATCCCTCCACCCATCGTATCGATTAGCTCCGCTCGGCGGGTACGCGCATAAGTAAGCAACCACCATAAAGGGAGTGCCAAAAGTAGTAGAGCCAATACCCATGCTGATTGAAAAATAAAGTCACTCATGGTACTACACGCAACACTGTCGCCTCCACTATTAAGGCACTGAGTAAGCATAAAACTGCTAAACTTAAGGGCAACCAGAACCAATCTCTAACACGATCAAAGCTTCGCGTAGCGATCTCTGTTCGCTCCAAATGATCAATTTCCTCATAGACTGATAATAAAGATGCATAATCTGTCGCCTGCCTAAAAATACCGCCAGTTTCATCACTTATGTGCTGGAGTGTTTGTTCAGCTGAAGTCAATTGCTCGATCTGCACCTCGCCCGAACCAGCCCTGCCCGTATCCCCAAGACTGATACAATAAATCTTACAACCCCAAGACTTCGCCAGACCTGCTGCCTCTAGGGGTAAGTGCGCTCCTGAATTATTTTCACCATCGGTCAATAAAATGATCACACGACTCTCAATAGAATCTACTTGAACGGAACCTTCTCCAAACTGAAGCTCTTCAAGGTTATGCAAGCGAGCCGCGGCAAGTGCCAATGCATCGCCATAAGCAGTGCCATCTTCGTTTGGACGTTCTTGCACATTTAAATCACGGACAATTTGCAATAGCGCAGCATGACCAAAAGTCAGTGGGCTACGTGTATCTGCATAACGCGCAAATGTAATCAGACCGATTAAATCCTCGGTGCGCCCATCTAATGTCTCGTTATCGCCAGCAATGAATCGTTCGACCATTTCCTTCGCGACTTCCATACGGCTACGGTTCTTACCATCGCTGTCTCGCACAGTCATATCCATACTACTAGACACATCCACCAGGAGTTGAATAGCGATACCTTCAGTGACGTCCAAACTATATGTCGAGCCTGCCTGAGGTCGGGCTATAGTTACCAGTAATAAGACCCATGTAACGCGACGTAAAAAAACTGGGATCCATAAATAACGCGCTCGGCCAATGTTGGCATCCGCCCACAAGCCCACAGATGAGACAGAAACGGAAGTCCGCCGCAGTCGCCCACGTAACAAAAATAGTAGTACTGGAATGAGTAGTAATACCCAAGCATGCAAAAAACTCATTCCTGTACCTCCGCTTTCAGTTGGCGCAACAACGCCGCCAAATCAGTTCCTTTGGAGTATACCGCGGCTTCCAGCATTCGACGTAATTTAAAGGATAACATGACATCGCTACGGCCTAATAACTCTTCGATCAATGTAGTCGAAGACGCTCCCTCTTCCAACACTGCAATCACGTCACGCACGCCCGTAGGCGCATCGATAGTCTGGATCGCCTTCGACTCTTTAAGCGAGTGCATACGCCACCAAATCCCTACACATATGCACACCATTGAAATCAGCCACAGTTTATTATTAGACCTATCTGTGCTGTTTGTTTGACCCTCTAACAAGGCTAGCTCTGGCGAAAGATTCTCATTCGCATAAGATTCGATACGGAACTTTAATGGAGGAAGTATTTCTTCCCTCACGTGTTCACCGCCTGCGACGGTCACAGTGAGGCCAGTTAACGCAAATTCACCCGCACACATCGGCTGCAGTAAAAGTGTTGAGCGTTGTAGATACTCATTCTTCACATAGCGCACAGGCTCTGGCGTTAGCGCCACAAAATGCAATTTCGGGTGTTCAGGCACATGTAATTCAAACTCAGCATAGACATCACGACGCATCTCGGCGCGTACCTCTACAACATCTCCTGTTCGATAGATCCCCTCAACCAATCGTAATGCTACCACCGGGACAACTTCTGCCACAGCCATGACTGGCAATAACCAGCTACTCGCATATAATAGAATCGCTCGCACAACTTTTAGCCCCCAGTTTCAGCTATTTGACGACGCTGTCGCTCGTTAAAAAATCCTGCCAAAGCAGCTACACAATCACCCCCGATTTCCAGGTCCAATAAATTTACTCCGGATTCAAGCATCGTCTGTTTCAAGCGTTGACCATGGCTAGTTGTAACAGCGCACTCACTGCTAATATCCACAATGCGCTGCTCATCTGTCTCCGAGTCCTGCATCCTTACTAAACCCGACAACTTCGAATTTAGTACATGTGCCTCAGACAAATTGATGGCATTCATATCGTGACGAAAAGCCAGCGCCTGCAATTCACGGGGGTAGTCATCTGCCATAAAGTCAGACACTACAAATGCGATTGAATGCTTACGCGCCATATGCCCAAACTGACCGAGCATTTCGGTAAAATCAGTGCCACGCCCTTGTGGCGTGAAGTGCATTAATTCATCCATAATTCGCAGCGCATGGCTACGTCCTTTGTTAGGCGCAACCACCTGCTCGATTCGATCCGAAAAAAGAATTAATCCAACGCGATCATGATTTTTTATGGCAGCCAAGGTCAACAACGCGCACACTTCTGATAACGTCTGCCGTTTGCGTCCATCGGCATCGTGCACCATCGATGCCGATACATCTACCAAAAGATAAATGAACTGCTCGCGCTCCTCAATGTAGCGTTTAATATATGGCTCTCCAGTGCGCGCGGTAACTTTCCAATCCATTGAGCGCACATCATCTCCAGCTTGATATGGTCGGACATCCTCAAACTCGACACCACGACCTTTAAAGACAGAGCGATACTCACCAGCCAATAAGTGCTCCACTGGGCGGCGGCACTTCAGCTCCAACAAGTTTAGCTGACTATCTAATTCACTTAACACAGTATTAATGCAGCTCAGCAACAGGCACCTTCGCGAGGATCTGATCGAGTAAATCATCTGCAGTGATTGACTCCGCCTCAGCACGATAAGAAATGGCCATGCGATGACGAAGCAAATCATGCGCGACATCTTTCACATCTTGCGGGGTCACATAGTCCCGCTGCTGCATCAGTGCATGCCCGCGTGCCGCAAGCGATAGATAAATCGATGCCCGTGGCGATGCACCAAAGCGCAAATAGCGGCCCAAGTCTAAATCATACTTTTCGGGGTGGCGGGTGGCATCGACTATGCGTAAAATATAGCGTTCGATCTTCTCGTCGATAAAGACCGACTCCATTGTCGAGCGCATCTTCATTAATTCATCGATTGTTAAAACCGGTTCAATCTCTAGCGCCGGCGAAGACTTCGCCATTCGTTGCATCACTATTAATTCCTCATCCATTGAGGGATAGCCGACCTTCAGTTTGAACATAAAGCGATCCACTTGTGCCTCAGGAAGTGCATACGTGCCCTCTTGCTCGATCGGATTTTGAGTCGCTAATACTAAAAATGGGCTCGGTAGGTCATATGTCTCTTTGCCCAAGGTTACTTGCTTCTCTTGCATCGATTCCAGCAACGCGCTCTGCACTTTGGCTGGCGCACGATTAATTTCGTCGGCGAGCAGCAAATTAGTAAAGATTGGACCTTTCTCTGCGGTAAACGTATGCGTGCGCGGATCATACACTAAAGTACCAGTTAAATCGCCTGGCAAAAGGTCCGGCGTAAACTGGATTCGACTAAACTGGGCATGAATCGCCCTAGCCAACGTATTGACGGTTAAAGTCTTCGCCACACCAGGAACTCCTTCGAGCAAAACGTGCCCATTGCAGAGTAAGGCCAGTAACAGACGCTCCACCAAATCCTCTTGGCCGACCACCACTTGACCCACACGGTCGCGCACTGCTTGTAGCGTCGCACTACTAGATACAAATTTCTGACTCATAATGGATTAATATACAAATTCAAGCTGATGACCGAAAGTAAATCAGTTATAGTCTGAGTCGATTGAGCTCTGTCAACAGTACCGTGAGTTCAAATACTTAAATACTCTTGGGTATTCTAAAGATCTCAATGCTGCCAAACTCGTCACATTCTAGGATTGTCTGAGACCCATGGATACGACAATTCTGACTGCTTAATATGTCATCTACACGCGCTGCTGCATCCAATCCCAAAAAAAAGATCGCCATCATCGGCGGTGGCGCAGCTGGATTTTTTGCGGCAATTACTGCAGCAGAGGCCAATCCATTCGCGCAAGTCACCATCTATGAGCGTAGTCAAAACACACTCAGCAAGGTCAAGATCTCCGGCGGTGGACGCTGTAACGTCACACATAGCTGCTTTGATCCCGCCAAATTAGCGACGCACTACCCACGTGGATTTCGCGAATTACGTAGCGCCTTTCACCGATGGCAGCCCCAAGACACGATTCAATGGTTTGCTGAGCGTGGCGTTACCCTCAAGACAGAAAGCGATGGCCGGATGTTTCCGGATACAGACAACTCGCAGACCATCATCGACTGTTTCCATCAAGCCTCTCGCGATGCAGGTGTCACCCTCGAGACTGGCGTTGGCCTCATGGCATTGGCTCAAGGCGTTACAGGTGATTTCACATTACAACTGAGTAACGATACTCAAACTCACGCCGATGCCATTTGTATCACCACAGGTTCGCTTAAAGCCTCGCCACTGACTCGCGCACTCGAGGCCCTAGGCCATACCATCGAACCATTGGCGCCCTCACTCTTTGCATTTAATGTGACTGATACACGTATAGATGGTCTCTCTGGGCTTTCAGTTCAACACGCCAGCGTCACTCTCGCGCAGCCATCGCTAAAGTCAGATTCAAGTAACCAGCGCACGACGACCCAGCAAACGGGTCCCATTTTGATCACCCATCGCGGATTTAGTGGCCCAGCGATCCTACGGCTCTCGGCTTGGGAAGCGCGGAGGCTTCAAGCGGAGAAGTACCATTTTGACATCGCAATAAATTGGTTGGGTAAAGTAAGCGAAACTGAAGTACGCGAGTGCTTCGCCAAGCTGCGCAAACACAAGGGCCGTACATTAATTAGAAGCAAAGTATTCGAAGCCATCCCTCGGCGACTATGGGAGCGCATCGTCGAATCTGCCGGTATCTTGGAAGATACACCATGGTCTCAACTCTCAAAGAAAGTTGAAACCACACTGATTAACCAACTAATCGCCGCACACTTTAGCGTGCAGGGAAAGACCACAAACAAACTTAAGGTCAATGATTCACTTGTAGCAAAAGGTATGAAAAAAGAGGTGCCTGCTGAATTTGTAACAGCTGGCGGGATCAATCGTAAAGAGATCGATTTTCGGACGATGGAAAGTAAGATTGTCCCAAATCTCTATTTTGCTGGTGAAGTCATTGACATCGACGGCATCACTGGAGGTTTCAATTTTCAAGCCTGCTGGACAGGCGGAAGAATTGCTGGGTTGGGCATGGCGGAGTAGATTATACTTGAGGCTAACAAAGACTATCCGAATGCGAATAAAGACGACTCAATTCAATTGACTTGGAATAATCCCCAACTGTATTCATTCCAACTTGTTCATGTTAAAACAATACACAGCTTGTTGCCTTATCTTGATAATGGCAATGAACGGCCTACTAGCGACTGCTGGTGGGGCGATGCTTTGTCTGCATGATCATAATTTTGGTCATGTGCTTGCTGGGCAACACTCTGATCATGGTGACTCCTGCCATGGACATGAGGCGGAATCACACAATCACGATTCCCATTCCGGCGAAGCAGATGACGCCCTGTCTGCAGTTAGTGACCAACACTGCATCGACATTTTGATCAGCTCATCGAACGAGCCGATACAGCGAGTCGCTGATTTTATTTCGATTAAGAAACCAGTAGCCGCAAACTACTCGTATCAGCTATTTGTTCCGATCATAAAAGCACACGCGGCTCCTCAGATACGTTTAGCGACACGAGCGCCACCCGTTTTCTGTGGCACATTAGAGCAGTGTGTGCGCACGACAGTGCTCCGAATTTAAAACCTGATTAGTGAAATATGCACGTAGGATTTCCTTCGTGTGACTTTGGCACGTTCGAACGTGTCTTATGACGATTTTTACTAAACAGGTTTTTTCATGCACACATATAAATATTTACTTACAACTTTATTCATTTTCTACGCTACTCTGGCAAATGCTACGCCAGAGAGCTCTCTAAAACTCACAAGTCAAGGCGCTGTTGCACTGGCTTTGCAGAAGAACCAGTCATTGCAGGCTGCTCGTTCTGCAATTAATGAAGCGGGTGCTTACTCGCAATACGCAGGCAGGCTCGACAACCCTGAACTCAATTTGGGATATGCGTCCGACCGCGCTTTCAACGATGAGGGGGAACAGTCTTACTCGATTGGCTTCGAGCAGCGCTTTCCGATTACCAATCGACTCAAGCTACTAAAGAACGTCTCTGCCATTGAGGTCAAACTCGCCGAAGCAGAACTCCTCAATCAGCAGAGGTTGCTGATACGCGATGTCGAAAGCTCTATGGCACTGATAGCCAGTCTCGATAAACAGCTTTCTCTGCTGAGTGGAATGATTCGGCTGCAGGAGGAGTTTGCGGCATTTATGGAGAAGCGAATCGACGCTGGCGAGGCGTCGACACTCGCTTTGAATCAGGTGCGTGTCGCACTGTTTTCAGTAAAGCAGGAGATTGAAAATCGGACGAAAGAACGTAATCGAGCACTTGGAGACTTACGTAGCCTCCTGGGCCTTGAGCCAGATCGTGAGCTAGAGGTGCTCGCCGATTCGGTCCAAATGCCAACGCTACCTGAGATGGAAGCATTCAACTTGGATGACCTAAAGCAGCATCCCGAGTACCAACTTCGAGCCTTACTTGCGAATATCGCACAGGAGCAAACAAATTTGGCTAAAGCCAGTCGCTGGGCTGATATCGCAGTAGAAATTTTCTTTGAAGAAGAGAAATCAGTCGATGAGCCGGAGGGTTTAGGTCGAGATCGTTTCTTCGGGATCGGTGTCTCGATTCCACTCCCCCTCAGGAGTAATTACCGTGGTGAAGTTGAAGCCAGTCGCTTTCGCGAAAAGCAGATCTACCATGAGATGAACGCTATGTCACTGCAGTTACAAAACGATGCTGAAGCACTGCACAGTAATGCCGCTGCAGCCTATAAACAAGCGTCCACCTACAAAGAAAGCGCACTGAAGTTGGTGGAGCAAAACCACAAAGACATCAATGCAGCGTATGCTGCTGGGCTCGTCGACCTCGGCGAAGTCTTTCGAGTGCAAGAACAGCACTTAAACATCCAAACCGCTCAACTCGATCTCTGGCATGAGCTCGAGCAAATCTTGATTGAATGGCGCGCAGCGACTGCTCGCAACCTTTCGAATCACTCTATCGGAGACCTTTCCAATGAAACTAAATAGCTTAATTTTCCTTTCTCTACTCTCAATCTCCACAACACACGCAGCTGAAGAAGCGCGTGCACAAAATACAATCATCCTCGACGAGATTGCGGTCAAAAACCTTCGCATTCAAACTGAAGAAGCCGAGGAGCGAGACTTTGAAACCACAGTCTTCGCGATCGGACGCATCGAAGAAATTCCGTCCAGTCGCTCAGTCCTGTCATCACGTATTGCAGGTCGAGTCAGCGCACTGAATGCGTTCGAAGGCGATACCGTTGAGGCAGGCGAAGTTTTGGCTGTCGTCGAAAGTCGTCAGATGGGGGATCCACCGCCCAGTGTGGAGCTCAAGGCACCTCAAAGTGGCTTAGTCGTCGCCTCACATGTCAGACTTGGACAACCAGTGGAGCCATCGGCAGAATTACTGGATGTCTCAGACCGCTCAAAGTTGTGGGCTGTGGCCAAAATTCCGGAACAAGAAGCGGCTCAAGTCGCGATTGGGACCGCTGCACGGATTCACATCCCAGCACTCGGCGATGAGGTATTCGAAGCCGAACTGACACGCTTTGGCGTCGAAGCAGACCGCGAGGCAGGCACCATCGAAGCGATTTTTGAATTAGATAACGCAGATGGAAAATTGCGTCCAGGCATGCGTGCAGAGTTCTCTGTCGTGCTCGATTCACAGCCTTTTGTCCTCTCAGTTCCACGCACTGCGATTCAAGGAGACCCTGCCAGCAGAGTCGTTTTTGTTAAAGACTATGAGCTGCCAAATGCCTTCATTCGAGTCCCCGTCACACTCGGCGGAGAAAACGACGCATATGTCGAAGTGCTCAACGGGGTATTCCCGGGCGATGAAGTCGTTGCACAAGGTTCCTATGCACTCAGTTTTGTCGGTGGTGGCTCAGGCATGTCACTCAAAGAAGCACTTGATGCCGCTCATGGGCATGCTCATGCCGAAGATGGAACCAAGCTGACCGAAGAAGACATCACTTCTGGCGAGGAAGACGATCATGGTCATGCCCAGAACGCTAAAGGCGGTGGAATTCTCTCTAAGCCACTCATGATATATGCGGGCGTAGTGACGCTCTTCGCGTTGATCACCACACAGATGCTATTGAAACGCCGACAAAAAGAAAGCGAGGCCTCGGATGCTTAATAAGCTCATTCAGTTTTCGCTTTCGCAAAGGCCACTCATATTAGCACTGGCCTTGGTGCTCTTCATCTTAGGCGTCAAAACAGCCAGCGAGCTTCCTGTTGAAGTGCTGCCAGACTTAACTAAGCCAACAGTCACGATTCTCACGGAATCCGCAGGTTTCTCCCCTGAAGAAGTCGAAACCCTGGTAACCATACCACTTGAAAACTCATTGATGGGAGTGACTGGCGTGACGCGTTTACGATCGGTAAACGACATCGGTCTCTCGTTAATCTTCATCGAATTCGAATGGGGCACCGATATCTATCAAGCACGTCAGTTCGTGCAGGAGCGCCTAACAGGAGCCAGTGAAGCGCTTCCGGATGGGGTCAGCCCTTACATGACGCCAGTCGCCTCCTTAATGGGTAATATCATGTTGGTTGGACTCGTTGACCCATCGGGAAACACAGAGCCGATGGACCTACGCACCATTGCGGACTGGACGGTGTCCAGGCGTCTGCAATCCATCCCTGGGGTGGCTGAAGTGCTAGGCATGGGGGGCGGTGTCAAACAACTGCAAGTTCAGCCCAATCCAGATAAAATGTTGGCGTTGGGGATTGACTACGAAGCACTGCGAGAAGCTGCCGCCAATGCGGTGAGTAATCGAACTGGAGGCTTTCTAACCGAGTCCGCCCAAGAGATTATGGTGCGCAACCTCGCCATGACGACCGACCTCGATGCAATTGGTAATACGGTGGTCACGCACGTCAATGATCGCCCGATCCGTATCAAAGATGTCGCCACAGTTGCATGGGATATCGAACCGATGCGTGGAGATGCAGGGATGGGAACTAAAGTCTTAGGCGAAGAGAACACAACGGGGTATCCCGGTGTGATCTTAAGCGTCACGAAGTCCCCTAGGTTCGACACATTGGCACTCACCGATCAAATCGAGGCCGCGTTGGAGGATTTGAAGACTTCAATGCCCGAGGGCGTGGAACTTGTGACATTGTATCGCCAGTCCGACTTCATCGACCTTGCCGTGGGGAATCTTGAAGAAGCCTTGCGTGATGGTGCCATCATGGTGGCCGTGATCTTGTTCCTTTTCTTACTGAATGTGCGTATCACACTGATCACTCTAACCGCGATTCCATTATCTCTAGGAATGACAGTGCTAGTATTTGGACTCTTGGATTTGAGCGTCAACTCTATGACACTCGGTGGACTTGCGGTGGCCATTGGTATGGTGGTCGATGATGCCATTGTCGATGTCGAGAACGTATTCCGACGACTACGGGAAAATGCGATGCTCGATGAACCACGAAATAGACTGGAGGTCATCGCCAAAGCATCTGCCGAAGTCCGATCCTCGATCTTATATGCAACCGTGCTGATTATTTTGGTTTTCTTGCCGCTGATGGCTTTGAGCGGGGTCGAGGGGCGACTCTTCACTCCGATTGCAGTCGCTACTATTGTCAGTATGGCAGCGTCCTTCCTAGTTTCACTCACAGTGATACCAGTTCTGAGCTCGTATTTGCTGAAGCCCAAAGCGGGGCAAAAGCATGCAGACGGTGTCATCGAGCGAGGTTTCAAGAAACTGTTCAATGTGACTTGGTTGCGTTTTTCACTCTCGCAACCATTGATTGTGCTGTTCGCAACGGGAGCACTTGCTGTGGCTGCAGGCATCTCATTTACAAAAATGGGCGGCAACTTCCTGCCAGCATTTCGGGAGCCTACCGTTCTAGTCGCCATGACGACAGCTCCAGGAACTTCACTTAAACAAACACGCGAACTAGCCGATACTGCTCAGGATCTGCTACTGAAGATCCCTGAAATTGAAACAGTCGGCTATCGGGTCGGCCGCGCCGAACGCGGGGACCATGTTGTGCCTGTCTCGACCGTGGAAATCGACATCGAATTCACTCACGACGTGAAGCGTGAACGTAGCGAGATTTTGGAAGATATTCGCAGCACCATGCAGACCATTCCTGGAACTTTTAGTGCGCTCAGCGGCCCATTGGCAGACCGTATCGGTCACATGCTCAGTGGTGTCTCAGCCAAGGTTGCCGTTAAAGTCTTCGGCCCCGATCTGGATGAGCTGCGTCGCATCGGCACTGAAATTGCCGAGATCGCACGCGAAGTGCCGGGAATGGAAGAAGCACGTGTTGAGCAGCAGGCACCCATCCCACAACTTCGGATCGAGGTGGATCGTAAACGAGCCATGGCTTATGGAGTGACACCAGGTGCCCTCAATGCGGAACTCTCAGCACTTATGGGAGGCGAAGCTGTGAGTGAAATCTACGAAGGGCAACGCGTCTACGACCTAGTCATACGCTTGCCATTGGAGTGGCGGGAGTCACCCCAAAAGCTATCGAAGCTCTACATTGACACTCTGAGCGGGCAGCGAATCCCACTCAGTTATGTCGCTGATATAAGGCACGCGACGGGGCCCAACAACATCTTGCGGGAAAACACCGTGAGACGTTTTGTGGTTTCCATCAATCCGACCGTCGACGACTTGAATGCTGCGGTCGAGGAGTTGCAGCGCGAGGTCAACGAACAGGTGAAGCTTCCTGAAGGCTATACGCTCTCTTACGAAGGCGAATATGAAGCGCAGGCCAAAGCAAAACGGACGATTCTGATCACATCGGCAATCGTGCTCTTGGTCATCTCGTTTCTACTCTACAGTTACTTCAAGAATTTTGCGTTTGTGCTACTAGTCTTCACCATCGTGCCGATCTCCCTTGTAGGCAGTATATTCCTGACGGGGATGACGCTTAACAATATTAGTGTCGCCACTCTTATCGGCTTCATCGCTGTGAGTGGAATTGCGGCGCGTAATAATATTATGCTGATTTCACACTACCTTCACTTGATGCGCCATGAAGGAGAGCGATTTACCCGAAAGATGGTCGAACGAGGCACGCAGGAACGCCTCGTCCCGATTCTCATGACTGCAATCTCTGCTGGGCTTGCTCTGGTGCCGCTTCTCTTAGCCACCGATGAACCGGGAAAAGAAATCCTCAATCCAATTGCAGTCGTCATCGTCGGGGGCCTCGTCACCTCCACCCTGCTGGGGCTCGGTGTGACGCCTGCTATTTTCTACACCTTCTGCCGCAAGTCGGCGGAAACATCCGTCCAACGCAAATCTGCTGCGTCTGAATAATTACTCATTACAAATACATACATATACTATGAAATACAAAAAAACACTACTCACTACGTTGATCACATTCGCTTTGCTTTCGTGGAGCACTAGCTATGCGGATCACCACGGAAATGATGCGGATCATGACCATTCAGCTCATGCAAAGGCAATGCCAGAAGAGGATCACTCCGACCATGACCACAAGGCTCACGAAGACGATCATGATGAGCACGACCATGGCGAAGTGAAAGCAGGCCCCAATGGCGGTCGTATCATCACATCGGTTGAACCCCATATAGAATTCTTCGTGACTGATACGCGACTCATACAGATCACGTTCCTCAATGACGACGGCAAAGCTGTCGCTCCGAAAGATCAAGCGCTCTCGCTTATAGGTGGTGATCGTCAAAACCCCGTCCGTCTACGCTTCACGAAAAAGGGCAACGTCCTAGTCTCCGACAATGCACTGCCAGAAGGCAACAACCTACCGATCGTTCTCTCGATTAAGGCAGATGCGAAATCGAAAACCATTCGCGAGAAATTCAATCTAAACCTCAGCGACTGCCCAACTTGCGAATACAAAGAATATGCCTGCATCTGCGAGCACGGTGAAGAGAGTCATGAAGGACACGACCATTAAGCTGAAGAACTGAACTGCTGGCGGGTATTCACGCCAGCGGTTCGCAGCCAAAACAAAGGACATTAACAATGGGACACGATCACAACCACTCTCACGGCACTGACAATGTCAGCGACGGCGTTCTATTGTGGACGGTCATTGTTAATTTGGGGCTCTCGGTCTTCGAGTTCGCTGCTGGGGCGATCTCGGGGAGCGTGGCCTTGATGGCCGATGCACTGCATAATACCAATGATGCTGCGGCACTACTCATCGCCTACATCGCCCGTAAAATTTCCCGGAAAGGTGCCGACGAGCAATACACGTTCGGCTATCGACGGGCCGAACTGATCGGCGCAATGATCCAGTTGACCGCACTGATACTCGTAGGGCTCTACCTCGTCTACGAGGCGGTGCGTCGATTCTTCTATCCAGAACCACTACTCGGGGGCTGGATCATGGCGGCGGCTGGCGTGGCACTTGTGGTGGATGTAATCACGGCTTGGCTCCTGTGGTCGATGTCCAAGGGAAGCCTAAATGTGAAGGCAGCGTTCCTACATAACCTAACCGACGCCGGCGCTTCGGTTGCCGTCTTGCTCGGTGGCGCAGCTATTGTGTGCTTTGATTGGACTTGGGTCGATCCCGTGATCACGCTCATTATCGCGGGATATATCCTCTACATGTCGTCCGGTATGATAAGGAAAACCTCGCGCATCCTGATGGAAGGCACACCACCCGACCTCTCACTGAAAGAAATCAAAGAGGCCATCGAGCATCTGGACGGTATCGATAATGTGCACCACATACACGTCTGGGAACTGGATGAGCACCATCGTGCACTAGAAGCTCATGTGCGAATCGGAGAAAATAGACAGAGCCACTCAATTCTTCGGAAGCAGATCAAGAGCCTTTTGGATAACAAGTTTAATATTAGTCACAGCACACTGGAACTAGAGGACAGCTCCGATGCCCATCGGTGTGGGGACGAGGCAATGATTCTCCCGAAAGGCTACAACACAAACACTACCTTAGAGCCTTAGCAGCTAGAGTAAAGACCACCAACAAGGACGAATTTGTGACCTGCGGCGGGGTACGCCTCAAAGAAATTGACTTTCGGACAATGGAAAGCCGCAAAATCACGGGCCTTCACTTCGCAGGCGAATGCTTGGATATTGATGGCATTACCGGCGGTTTCAATTTTCAAGCGGCCTGGACTGGTGGGCGCATCGCAGGCTTGGCGATGGCAGGCCAACACTAAGTTAATTCGTACTCATCCTCAGGCACTGCTTCTTTGCCATTCAAAGCTCATGCTGATAAATAACTCCTTTCTGTTACTAGCGTTCTCAAACTATTCTATCGTGGTATACTCCATGAGGTCTGTACAGCAAATCGACTGAGGCCAGAACAACTTGATTGAAGTTGTCCGTGCAATCTATTGAGCTACCCTCTTTGTCTTTATTCAACAATCGCCATTCCGTAAATAATGAGCATCCGTGCGCTAATCATTCTCCACCCAGGCTTCGAAGAAATCGAAGCCGTCGTCGCTATCGACCTTTTATCACGCGCAAATATCGACGTCGTCCAGGCAGCACTCAATGACACACTTTTAGTGCGTGGACGGAGTGACATCACTCTGCAAGCCACTCACCGCCTGAGAGACATCACAAACGAAGTATTTGACGTAGTCATTCTACCAGGCGGACCAGGCATCACTCACATTCGTAAACATCCTTTAATTTGCAAACAATTCGAACAGCAACGACACTCTAACCAACTCATCGGTTGTATTTGCGCGGCACCACTCCTATTACTCGACGCGCAACTCCACACTGATTTACGCTACACTTGCCATCCCACAGCAGCCGATGAACTTCCGGATGCACTAGGCGCGGCAGTGGTGCAGGATGGCTTGATTATTACCTCGCGCGGCGCAGGTACAGCGACCGAGTTTGCATTACATATCATCAGCCAATTGACCGATCAAACCACTGCAGATGCTATCGCCGAATCCATCTGCCTACCAGAATAGTCGGCACATAACTATACTTTTTAAATTTCATCAGTGGAAGAACATATACAGCTTAGACCGCGCGACCAAGCGCTACGCGACACATTCACACCAGCAGAAGGATTACTCTTTTGGACCATTCTGCTGACGATCGCAGTTAGCTCATGGTACTCCGATCCTCGCTCTTTTTGGATCTTAGGGTTCTTTCTAATTGTCGGAGGCTTTTGCCCGGTTATCCTGATCACCCACGAGCGCACTCACCCCTTCTTTGTTGATACTCTATGGACACGGTTTTGGCTACTTTCGGCGCCAGTTTGGCTCGCGGCTTTACAGTTCACAACGGGTGTCTTGCAAGATCCGCTGGCTCAAAGCGACATTGAGGGACAGCTATATTTCAAACTGCTACCAGTGAATCATCTGCTACCAGTCTCACTCGCAAACAATACTACATGGATCACCGTGCTAGGCATCGGCTCGATATATATCGTGGCCATGCAATTAATTATCGTACCAAAATCTCGCTCTTACTTCGAGCGTCTACTTCCATGCCTTTGCCTGAACGCGACATTAATTGCGATCGTCGGCTACCTCCAAAAGATCCTGATGCTCGATGCTCCCTTCTTTACTGCAGGCACTGGGCAACGTGATTTTTTTGCTTTCTTCCCCTATGATGGACACTGGGCAGCATTCGCGCTGCTCTGGAGTTCCGCTTGTGTCTCCATGGCACTGCTGACTTCTCGGTATCATCATGCTAAAGAATTTATCCAATCCACTGGTCCGTTGTATTTGACTGGTGCCTCACTTTTAGGCTTAAGCGGATTTCTAGTACATGCCCGGTGGCCCGCAGCCATCCTACTACTGACCTTTTCTGTGATGTTACTTACGGTAGCAGTCAGCTTTCTGGCACAATCTAAAGATCCCCACCGGAAGAGTATCGCTCTTTGTAGTGCATTCATTAGCATACTTGCATTTGCTGGTGGCATCTTTCGTGCCTTTCAGATAGACGACTACGCGCAAACATCCGGTTCATTACGCCAGGCAGCAATCGAGATGTTTCGTGACAGCCCTCTCTTCGGATGGGGCATCGACAGCTTTGCCCAGCTGCTCCCGTTTTATGCTGACGACACATTACTAGGCACCCTCCATGACAGGGCCACATCAGACCTACTACAAATCCTAGCCGAAGTCGGTATTTTAGGCTGCCTGCCACTCTGTATTCTGATCACTTATTTGGTGGTTCGATATGTACGAGGCTTACACGACATTCAATTAACAAATCACCTAATGATCGGCTGTGTCGGCATTATTGCACTTGCTGGATTGGATAGTCCATTCATGTCACCAGCGACTTTCCTAAGCTTTTTTGTCATCTTTTTCTCGGCACTACGCTGGGCTGATCTAAGCCGTAACCAAGTCGATGAAGTCGATGCCAAGCCAGACCTAGTCATTCACGAAGACCATCGTAGCGTACCATTTCATACAGATGCATATGAGGATCAATTCAAGTAACGATTAATAATGAAGACTCAACACTTTGACTATATTGTAATTGGCGGCGGCAGCGGTGGCTATGCCGCAGCGCGCACCGCCCGCGAAGTACTCAACAACGTAGCCATTGTTGACAACGCCGATACCCTTGGTGGCCTGTGTATTCTTCGTGGCTGTATGCCATCAAAGACACTCATATATTCCGCAGAAGTGCTACATCTTGCTCAGCAAGGCAAAGCCTTTGGCCTCGACATCCCTGAAGCTTCAGTCGACATGCCAGCGCTTCATCAGCGTAAACTGGATGTCATCAAAGAATTTTCCGATTATCGCCAGAAGCAACTTGAGAGTGACCGCTTTACCTTGTTTCGCAATCGCGCTAAGTTCATCAACTCTCGCACGATCCAACTCAACGATGGCACGCGCCTCTCTGCCGACCACTTTATGGTGGCCACTGGCTCTACCGTATCCGTGCCACCTATACGCGGACTCGCGGATGCTCCCTATTGGACAAGTGACGACATACTTGAGCTCGATTTTATACCCCAAAAAGTCATTGTCCTCGGCGGCGGTATTGTCGCCTGTGAACTCGCACAGTTCATGCGCCGTATTGGTACTGAGATCATTCAAATACAACGCAGCGAGCACATTTTAAAAGAGCTCTCAGCCGAGGCTGCGACTGTCATCGAGCAAGCCATGCGAGATGAAGGTACTGAGCTCTACACCAGCACCACGCTCAAGTCAGTAGAGCATCGTGATGGCAACTTTACCGTTACTTTTGAGCACGCAGGCGAAATGATTTCAGTAAACGCCCCGCATTTAGTCAATGCACTCGGTCGCCGCCCAGCTACCGATGGGCTAGGGCTTACCGCTGCTGGCATCAGTACGCTCCCCAGTGGCCACATTAACTGCAACGCCATGCAACAGACCAGCAATCCCCGCGTCTATGCCAGTGGCGATGTGGCTGGTCCGCACGAAATCGTCCACGTCGCGATCCTACAGGGTGAAACCGCGGCGAAACACGCCACAGGTCGTGCCGCTGAGCGCGTCGATTACGACAGCCTTTGCGGCGTGGTCTTTACCGATCCACAAATTGGCACGGTAGGTCTCAGTGAAAATCAACTCAAGCAACGAGGCATCGATTATTTGGTCGCCGAATATCCCTTCGACGACCATGGCAAGTCGATCCTGATGGAAGCTAAATACGGCTACGTCAAAGTCTTCGCCGATCGCAAGGGCGTGGTACTCGGCGCAGAATGCGTCGGTAAAGATGCTGGCGAGCTCATTCATGCCATGGCAGTTGCCGTCACACTCAAAGCCAACGTGCGCGATCTATTGAAAGTACACTGGTATCACCCGACGCTCTCTGAAATCTGGAGTTATCCACTCGAAGACATCTTTGACGAGCTCGTATAGCACCATTGTCGATTTAAACATTTTCAAAGCGAGTAAACATCGATACGCTCAAGTCTCAACTCTCAGCTCTCAAGTCTCAGCTCTCAAGTCTCAAGTCTCAGCTCTCAACTCTCAACTCTCAACTCTCAACTCTCAACTCTCAAGTCTCAGCTCCCTCCGCCATGCAACTCAGTCAAGCATTACCCGAAGCACTCCGCGACAGTCGCGCCGTAGAAGTACTGGAGCGTTCTCTTGCTCAGAATCGGCTCGGTCACGGCATCCTCTTGCATGGGGAAAGTCAGGACTATTTAGAAGAAATCGTGCGAGCCATTGCAGCAACGCTGCTCGAGACCGACCGCGACCCGTTCGATCATCCGGACTGCTTCATTTTACGCCCCGCCGGCAAAGCACGCATGATTAAGATCGGCTCAGAAAGTGATCGCACCGGGGGCGAATGGCCGAAAAACTCAATGCGTCGGTTGGTCATCGACATACAGAAAACAGCCAATCAAGGCGGGCGCAAAGTGGGCATCGTCTTTGAGGCAGATCGTATGAATGTTCAATCGGCTAATGCTTTTCTCAAAACCCTAGAAGAGCCTCCAGCTGGTACCACACTTTTTCTACTGACCAGTCGCCCCTATGATTTACTCGACACGATTCGCAGCCGCTGCCTTAACTTTCGGATTCCTGCTGGAGTCGAAGGCATCGCTCACCCCGACTGGGCAGAATGGACCAAGGATTATCACTCTTGGCTGAATAATCTGATCACAGGTGCAAGTAAGCAGACGATCCCACACATCATACTCGGCAGTTACGGTCTAAATGTACGCTTCCAAACCATTCTCGCTGAAATGACTAAAGACGCATGGAAAGCTCACAAAGAAGCACTCCCGGAGCATGTCACGGCTGAAGAAAAAGACGCTATGGAAGCAGGCATGAGCCGCGGCTATCGAAAACAGCTTTTTGGTGAGATTGAAAAAGCCACGGTTCGATTTGCACGTGGCATCGAAGCAGCCAACCCTGGCCAACTACCTGTCGCAGCGCTTAGCCATGCCACACAAACCCTCGAACACTGCGCCAGACTCCTTGAAGTCAATTTCAACCAAAGCGCTGCCCTCGAAGTCTTTTTTCTAAAGTCGCTGCGTATTTGGGCCAGCAGCGCTTCGCGCTGAGTAGGACCACGCTTTGCGCGGAGTGATGACGCCTCCGGCGAGTGAGAATAGTGGTAGTGAAAATCAGAACCGTATTAAATGATGAAACTCGAAGACTTTGGAGCACTGATTAAGGCGAATGCCCTCTTCGATGATGTCGCCGCTGACATGCAGAAACTACATGATCAAATCGGCTACAGACGCTTGATTGACCAACAAATCGCTTCAGCAGATTCCATTGCAGCCAACATCGAAGAAGGCTTCGGGCGAAGTCGCAGCAAAGAATACGCTCAATTCTTAGTCTATTCGAGGGGCTCTACCCAAGAAACCAGAGACCGCTACGGTCGAATGAAACATTGGCTCCCAAAAAAGATAGTCTCGCTAGACAGGCACTTTGTGACGAGATTATCAAAACCTTAAGCGCAATCATCAAAACTCTCAGAGTAAAGTAGCCACTCACTTTGTTCCTTCACTATACCAAAGGCGTCATCACTTTCACTCCGTGCAAAGCACGGCCACTCTCACTCCGTGCAAAGCACGGCGCGTCACTAACAACAAATGTGCGGCCGATTCTCACTCCATTCCAATAAGAAGAAACTCGCTAAAGCGATCGCCCAAGCGATGCCAGAAGCCTTCAATCCGAGCTATAATATTACGCCAGGTAGTGAGGTACTTGCGCTTGCCAAAGCAACCAAACAACCGATCGGTGCTGGTATGATGCACTGGGGCTTGCGCACACCGCAAAATTTCCACATCAATGCCCGCCTCGAAACCGCGGATAGTACCCCTCGCTTTCGCGACAGTTGGGCTGATCACCGCTGCCTCATTCCTGCCAGCGGGTTCTATGAGTGGTATGAAGACGGCATCTCTAAGCAGCCATATTACATCTACCCCATGAGCGATGAACTACTCTACTTCGCTGGCCTTTGGTTTCCAGCTGCCAATCGTGGCGAACCAGCGCATTGCGTAATCCTGACCACAGATGCGCATCCATCGATCCAAGACATACATCCACGAATGCCAGTCACACTACCAAGGAGCGTCCACGCCGACTGGCTCATGAATGCATTGCCGAAAGACGAAGTTCTATCATTTTCAAACAAAATCAGTTTCGCAAAACACATGGTCTCTAGCCGCGTCAATCACGCACAAAACAATGACAGCCGCTTGATCGTTGCAACCACACCGCAGAACGACGATCAAATGCAACTTTTTTAGAAGTAGGGAAGTGCAAAAGTTACAAGGTAGGAATGTTTCAAAACCAACCACTTTTCGACTCCCCCGCACCACTTTCACCCCGTGCGCAGCACGCCTCAAAGCCGATCCAACGGACTCACGATTCCAAACGGCTTCTTCATCACATGGGTATAGATCTGGGTCGTCTCAACCGAGGCATGCCCGAGTAGATCCTGCACCGTGCGTATATCTGCTCCACCTTCCAGCATATGCGTCGCAAAACTGTGTCGTAACACATGCGGTGTGACTCGCTTTTCGATGCCCGCTTTCTTCGCCGTCGTACGGATCGCATTTTGGTAAGAGTTCTCCAACGCATGGTGCCGCAGCATCTCCTCGCTACGAGGATCTTTCGCTAGCCGACTGTGCGGAAACAGATACTGCCAGCTCAACTCAGCCCGCGCCACGCTGAACTTACGCGCCAACGCTTCCGCCATACTCGCACCCCCAAAGTCCGCGGCCACATCCTCCACATGCAAAGCCCGCACCTGTTCTAGTTGCAGCTGCAACAAATCCACCAAAGAGCTCGGCAGCACCGTGATCCGATCCTTATCGCCCTTGCCCCCTCGGATCACCAATTGCCCGCGATCAAAATCCAGATCTTTTACCCGCAAACGCAATAACTCATTCACCCGCATACCTGCACCATACTGCAAGCGCCCCATTAGACGAAACTTCGTCGGCAACAGCTCCAATAAGCGCGTCACCTCCCGCGTCGATAAAACGACTGGCACCCGCTGCCGCTTCTTAGCCCGCGTGGCTCCCTGAAAATCTACATCCGGCTGCTCCCGCACATAGCGGAAGAAAAACAACAAGGCATTAAAACACTGGTTCTGGCCCGTCGGCGCCAACTCCTGCACCTCCGCCAAGTAAGTCAAAAAACGTACCACATCTCCCGACTCCGAATCCATCGCCTCCTTAGGATGTAAGAACGCCTGAAAACGCCGCAACCAACCCATGTAAGCTTTCTCTGTCGTATACGCTAGATGACGACGACGCAGCGTACTCCTCAACTTCGCCCCTGCAACATCGCGAGCCGCCAACTCTTCAAAAAACCACTTCAACGCAGCGCCCCATTGCGCTTTCTGCCAATCCTCTGGATCGGCACACAAGACCGCATCTCGCCAAAAAATCTTGCCATTATCACGGTTGGTCGGCTCCCCCAACTCCTTCTTCGCGCAATAACCAAAATACCACTTGAGCGTGATCCACCAAGCCCGTCGCACCTCTACACTTGCGCCCGAATATGCCTTCAAATGAACGTTAACCCAGTCATGCATAAGTCGAATAACTACTACATGACCTCAAACCATGTTTAGCAAGGTCAATATTCGACACCAAAAGTAACCAAGGAAGAGCTAAATTAATCCTTAGCAATCCACCCCTCCCCATAAAATCAAAGAATAAACAGAGAAATAAAACCTAATTTAAAATAAAATTGCCTAACGATATAATTATGTAATACTCCGCATATAAATCACGACTTTTCACATGATAAAAGTCACGGATACTCAACGTTAGATGAAAAAAGTAGTAGCAATAATCATCCTTTTTATTGGAGTCTTGTTTGCTTCTCGACATGGGTATGTTTTCCCCGTGTTGGGTTCTCTGATTAATTTAGCAATACCACCCGAGGAATTG
>Ga0209504_1000039_pt1 | contig 141412 bp, 128 predicted proteins | sample COGITO_mtgs_1005_FD_184791 | JGI IMG/M metagenome (GOLD analysis project Ga0209504, IMG submission 184791) | Pelagic marine microbial communities from North Sea - COGITO_mtgs_100511 (SPAdes) (version 2) | ecosystem: Environmental > Aquatic > Marine > Epipelagic ... | reverse complement strand
GGTCAAGCGTTTGTCGAAGAGGTATTTCATGAAAATTGGAGAGCTGGCCAAGCTTGCCGATTGCCAGGTTGAAACGGTTCGCTATTACGAGCGCGAGGGGCTGTTGCCGGCTCCGGCTCGCAGCGAGGGTAACTACCGCCTGTACAGCAGTGAGCACCTTGAGCGGCTTACGTTCATTCGCAACTGCCGAACGCTGGACATGACCCTGGACGAGATCAGAAGTTTGCTGGCGCTGATGGATCGGCCAGAGGAAAACTGTGAGGGTGTAAATAGCTTAGTGGATGAGCACATTGAGCATGTGCAAGCACGCGTGACCAGCCTGTTGGCGCTGCAAAAACAGCTGGTTGAGTTGCGCCACCGCTGCGCTTCTGAGCGGGGCGTAGACGAGTGCGGAATCCTCCAGCGCCTGAACACCACTGGCGGAGTCAATGCGCTTCCGGATGACGGGCACACCCATGTTGGGAAAAGCCACCGTCATTGACCATCGCCTTAGAAGAGCGCGGAAAGTATTTACAAACCCCCGGCGCGATTCACGTTGTAGTTGCCAGCCCCAGCCTTAATGGGAGCTTCGTCATCAAGATGAACCGCCCAGCTCGATAGTTGCTGTGCCTGCTGGTTGCAACGCCAAGCGAATCGACCGGTTCCTGTGCAGGACGCATGCTGTAACACAAAGCCAATCGACAGCTGCTGCGGGCCCGCTAACGTGCCATCCCTATTTAAGGAAAATGGCGAGTAAATAACGATGAGAAGCCAGAGTCACCCCTCCGCTAACCCCTGGGGTTTGCTGCTCTCTGTGTGGTTGCTGGCTGTGGCCGCAACCCTAGCCGCCTTGTTTATCGGTGAAGTCATGGGCAAAACCCCATGCGTGCTGTGCTGGTTCCAGCGCATCTTCATGTTTCCTTTGGGGGTAATGCTGACGGTCGCCTGTTATCGCGCGGACTTCGACGTTTGGCTTTACGCCTTGCCCCTGGCCGTTATCGGTTGGGCAATCGCCCTGTATCACTCCCTGCTGTTCATGGGCATACTTCCAGAAAACCTCAAGCCGTGTAGCGCCGGAACCTCCTGTTCCGGGGCCGATATGCTGATCTTTGGTAGCGTGCCGCTGCCGCTGCTTTCCCTGGCGGCTTTCACCGCCATCGTCTTGCTTCTTGCCCTGATTCGCCGGAGAACCCTTGTATGAATAGACGTGCCATCGTACTGACCATCAGCGCTGTAACCATTGCCGGCTTTATCGCTGCGGCAGTGCTCTATCAGCGTTTTTCAGCACCTCAGGAGACTCAAGCAGTCACCCAGGCGAGCAGTTCGTTGGTACGTTTCCACTCGCCAACCCTTGGGCCAATCAAGGCGCCGGTCACCATCGTCGAGTTCTTCGACCCATCGTGCGAAAGCTGCCGGGCGTTCTTCCCCTACGTAAAGCAAATCATGGCGCAGTACCCACAGGACGTGCGTCTGGTCGTGCGCTATGTGTTGTTCCACAAAGGTTCAGAAGAGGCCGTGCGCCTGCTGGAGACGGCGCGAATGCAGGGGCTTTACGAGCCTGTGCTAGCAGCCGTGCTGGAGGCCCAGCCGCTGTGGCATGACGACGCGAAAGCGCAGAAGGCCTGGGAAGCCGCAGCAGCAGTTGGCCTGGATGTCGAGAAGGCCCGCGCCACGATGAACTCGCCGGCTATCGACGACATCCTGGCTAAAGACGCAGCGGACGTTAAGAAAGTGGGGATTCAAGGCACGCCAACTTTCTTCGTCAACGGCACGCTGCTGACGAAGTTCGGCCCGGAGCCGCTGCTAGAACTAGTGCAGAGCGAACTGCAAAAAGTACGCTAAACATAGCGACTGGCGCAAACGCTGTGGCTGCGTTATCGAGCACTTTTATGCGAACACTGGAAAACAGGATACCTCCGCCGATTGTGGCCAGTATTTTCGGGTTACTTATGTGGTTGGCAGCCTGCTATGTGCCAGGTCTCGCCTCGAAAACCTCTGGCCTGATCATCAAGGGCGGCCAGGAGGAGTTATCGAGGTTGGCGGTAAACGAGTACCGTTGTATGTCCGCGGCAAGGGCGGCGGGAATTGCGGTGCCGGAACTCTATCTCTCCGCCAACGCCAAGTAGTTAGTTATGCGCCGCATCGACCGAGATGAGAAGCTCAACCCCATCGGTTTCGAGGACAGGGTGGCATTGAGGGGCTGGCCGCGGAGCAAAAGTACAGCAAGAGCTATTTGGCCTTAAATGCCAGTACAAAGCCAGATGATGGCACCCGACTTGGCTAGTGCCCCTTTGATGGCAGCTTGACCACCGAGCCGCCTTTGGCAGGCTTACGAAACACTGGGCTCTCATCTAAGAATTCCGCAGGATCGATATTCTTACGGCGAGCAATCATAGAGGCGTATATGAGTCTTTCGCGCTCCCTATTTAATTGCTTCGTCAACTCCTGGACCTGTGCCTTGAGCACCTCGATCTGGTGATCTCGATCACGATCTCTGGCCGCTTTCAGTGAAACCTCTTGATCGAACTGTTTCTCACCACGAGCATAACTTTTGACAACTTCCTTAATACGTTGAAACTCTTTTTCAAATTCCTTGTTTCGCCAAAGGGTCGGCTTAGATACACCAGACTTATCGGTAATATACTTCCACCCAAAGTTTGAAGGATCTATCAGCTGTCTTTCAAATTGTTGCAATACCGAAAAAGCTTTACCCCATTGCTCAGTAGACGTAGTCACAATCAAGCTACTCCACATTGGAATACACAGTCGCTTGGAACAGAGCCATTGGTCCTAAATGGCTGATAGTCCTTACTCTTTTCAACTTGAATTTCGTTAAGCACCACCTCAGAATTATCTAAAATATAAGAAGCATTTCTAAAAATCGCCATTTGATGTTCGATATGCATTTCAACAGACTCTACCGGGATACCGGGTCTATTCAAGGCTTCAAAAAGCCGCGCCAACTCAATTTCTGATCTATTACGCTCTGACTCGACTTGCTTTATTTGAACTGGATCTAAAAGATCTACAACGAACTCTCTACAGCCTTTTCCTGAATTGCCGGTCAGACACTTCAGATGAAATTCGCAGGGCTTCAAATTAATATCACGAAAACAATGCCCAAGCGGACCGTAATGTACGGTTTGCAGCATATCAGTCAAAAAGGTCTGCACATTCTGGGTCGGAATATCATTGTCAGTCCAAGCCTTGACCTTATTCGCCAGATCACCAATAAAGCGGGACTGCTCAGAGAGCATAAGCTCACCGACTTTCTCAGCACGTTCTTTAGCAGTCTGATGATCGTAATGATCACCTTGACTATCAGATCTTCCCATCCACTTATTCACAATACTTGCAGCCAAGCCCGCCCGAAAAAGTGAATTAGTTTGCCAATGTCGTCCCTTGTGGGTCTGAAACGTACTTACAATCTCTTCATTGGCTACAACACCGTAACGGACAAACGCTGACTGCCCCTGCTTAGCTGGTTTTATCGCATATAGAACAGAAAAATAGCCAAGGATAGATGGAATGTGTTCGTTATACACACCGCCAAGATTGCTTGGGACAACAAATAAATAATCAGAGACTTTTTGATTTATCCCAAATGTAGCCGAACCAATCTCTACTCCATCCGCTAGAAGTTCCTCTTTAATTCCCTGGATTAGTTCTGACTTAACTTTTGTATTAACTGATACAAAAGCATCTACAACGGCACTTTTAATGCTGGCCTGTTCAACCAAGAACCCAGATACGGCAGAATGCTTAACTCTATTGCTTTTCGCGACTGGCCTATAAAAATTGATTCGTTCTTCCGAGACTCTAAGAAACGAGTAGAACCCAGCCGCATTTGCATTAGCAATGTAGGTCATGGTCTTCTGGTTGAACAGCTCTGGATAAAGTTCCTCAGCATCTAATATCGGAATGTAAGCGCGATAATCATACCCACCACTGACAATATTTCTTATTGCGGCAACTGCATCGTCACGACTAAGATATACTATCCTCGCACCATAAAGACACGACTCCCCCGTCAAGACAAAGGCTTCCAAAGAAGCCAGGCTTTGCGACTGCAACCTATCTTTTAGAGCGTGTACATCCTTAGACCGACTTCCTGCAGGTGGTCGTTTATGGAGCACCTCAAAAAACTCAGAATATAAAACAATATTGCGGCGAAACTCTATCAATTGAGCAAGTCGCTGCTTAACATCAGATCCTCGTACATAATAAACGCACTTTACCTTTCCGAGTGATTTTGAAGTTATCTTAAATCCGTTTTTTTTGTAGAATTTAAGGAGTGAAGTAGAGTCGTGCGAATTCGAGGCAAATGGTAAGTACTCACGCAAATTCTTGAGCTCAACAAGTTCTTCATCCGGCAGATACTTCAGGAGGCGCAACTGTCTTTCAGACGCTGAAACATTAGACTCTATTTTCTTAGATAGACAGTTTAGGGTAGACTCAATATGCCGATCAATTGCTTCTGTTCTTCCCTGAAAGCGATAATCGAGAGTCTCGGCATAGGAACCATCTTCAATGCTCAAAGCCCTTTTTCTGTAGGGTTCGCAGATGGCATCAATTCGGAGAACCGCTTCACAGAGGGCGGCTCTCCAGATAGTAGGGACATACCTGGCGATTGGCTCCGCACCTTTTTCTGTCCATACTCGACAATATAACTCACTGTTTATTGTAACTAAGCAGTTCTTAGGTAACCGCAGAACCTCCCCGATTCTTAGGCCTAATCCATATTGAAATGCCTGAGTCAGAACCGACAACATATCCATCTGAGCACGAAAGCTGCCATCCCACTGGTCTTGCACTGCCCACTTCAACGCTATGATTGCTTTGACCAATTCTGGAAGCGGCAGTTTATCTCCAAGGGCAACACGGCCATACTTATCTTTCTCTTGAAGATCCTGCGTACCGATGAGGTCAAAATTGCTAACGATCAAGGAAGAATTAAAGATGAATCTGATAAAATAATTTAGCGATCTACATGCACTAGCAGGTGATTTATAGCGTGTTTGAATATATTTAAACGTTGTCATGTAGGAAGATTGATCAAGCCCTCTAAGGTTAACAACACCCTGAGCAGCCATATACTTTACCGCAGCCGATAAGTCCATAACGCGACCAGCTGATACCACCTTGTGGTCCGCCCTTCTGTCCCAGAGATAACTTACCAAGAAGACCTTATTAAGTAGCATTAACTCTGCATTAGTTTCTCCGCGAGCCAGCAAATAAACATTATGCCTTCCGTTATATAACCAGGAGAGATCCTCCCACTTTGACCCATTGAAACAACTGAGTTTTGAGAATCTCTCCTCGGCTTTGCTGGCAAGGCGGTTTAGCTTAATCCGAAGCTCCTCATGCAAAATATCCTGTGCCATTATATTTTGCACTCAGACTTCCTTCACATTAATTAGAACCACGTCCTGCCCTTCAGAGTAGGCGATTGCAGCACGGCAACCAGCTATGGCCTGGTCTATAACTGAAACTACATTAGCGGTGCTGACGGTTAGCAAGCGATCTTTTCGCTCTACCAAACCCTCCAAAGCACTTTCATGTGCTACAACATCTTTATTAGGACAAAATCTGTCACACGAATAGCAAGATACCGCCGGCTCCTCGAAGCATATAGATTGAGACGCACACTTTCCTATGACATTGAAATTTCTTGGTTCACATACGTGACTATATATATTATTTACAAGGTCACCTTCTCTCATCCAAGCAGCTGTGAATTGCTTCTGTTCAATGCGACTCAACGTAGCATTTTCTAGAATCTCCCACATTTCATGAGTGAATCTGAAGTAGTGTTTAATGCTATTCGTATCATTGTGATCGAGTAAATCGGCAAGCTCTTCTGGCGAACAACCGGACATTACTGCTTGCGTGCCAACCGTGTAACGAAATCTATATGCACACAAACTGAATTTCTTTCCGGTACGAGGGGAAAATGGCAGCCTATGTTCATTTCCCCAAAGGATATAATTAATTTTGCCACTCGACTTTTGGTAGAGTATGGCCCGCTTTGACTCATCTGAGAAATAGTCACTTGACAACCGCTCTGCATCTTCCCAGTAGTGACTTCCTAAGGTATTTCCGTCTCGTTCTAAATTTATCGATTTTGAGTTAATAAAAAGTGGTAGCTCTGCAGGATCAATACCATCGGGATTTTTTGCAGAATCTATGTAAGACTGAATAAGACTTGCAGTTCTTTCCGTGAGTATTCGAGAGCTGAATTGAACTCGCCGATTGCGCGAATCTTGCTTCACGCGCGGCACGTTAAGATAATACAATCCGCTCCTACTATCTTTAATAAAATCTTTTCTTTTCAATAAAGAAATTTGTATTGGTCTCAACCCAAAACACAAACACAGATCTAACACCAAGCGAAATTCCAACGGAAGTGCCTGGTTATTAACCTGACCTGACAGTACGGAAACTTCCTCTCTAGTAAATGGCCCTCTGGCATCATCCATTACAAATAGAGCTAAATAGGCATTTTCTTTACCTGAATAATTTCGAAGTTTATGGAAATCCTCATACACTTCAAGTGAAAGATCTTCATAGCCGCAAAGCAATAGAAACTTCAAAAATTCCTTACAAGCAGAGATATATGCTGCCTTTTCTTTATTTTCAAGCACAGAAATATTTTCCAAGAAGTCGTTGATATGAACTCCTTTGGACATCTCACGGGCAAACAAATCAAGAAACTTATATTTAATTCTAACAGTTGAAGCATGATATCTCTCCAAGATATATCTTAGATAACTCCTCGCAATCTCACTTAACTCAAAATCCAACAGATTAAGATACTGTGATGTAAGATAAACAAACTCACCCGTATCATCCGGCAGTTTTATTGCAGACCGAAAGCCACCATACTCATCAAATAATTCGATGTCATAGCCCAATCGACTTTTTACAAAAGTGCCTCCCGGCAAAAAATCTGAAAGTTCATCGTTGCCGGACAACACCCTCTGACTATGGAGTTCTTTCATTTAATCAACCAGTTGTGGCTTAAGGGCTTCTTGCTGGAGTAGGGCTTGTAACTCAGCTACTTTGGCTTGTATCGATCCTTTAGCATAATGCTCAGGCATATTACTATTCTTAGCCCAACCGCCTGCCGCCTCCTGAATAGGTGCTTTTAAAACCTTACGACTTAAACCACTTTCACCCTTAAATTTTCTATCCAGTGCCTGATTCAAAAGATCATGAAACGTATTGCGAAGGCGATGGGGGCTGAGAAGACCCACAAATTCTGGATATTGTTTTATAAGTTCATTCAGGATTGAATTAGGAGTCTGCACTGAAAGAGGACGCCCATCCCGGTAAGACAGGAAGACATAGCTTGTTGACTGCCAGCCGATGAATTCTTTTCTGACATTCACAATGTAGTGTTCAACTAATGCGGCCAGTTGATCATGCAACACCACCTGCCGGCCGAGTGTTTTAACTGAGGGGGACTCAGCGCGAGGATAATCAATCACATCTTTGTTCTTGACGATGTCGTAATACTTTCGCATTCCTGTAAGCTGGAAATTGTTCAGCTTCAACAACAACGTCTCACCTTTACGATTTCCGCCCAACATCAATAGAAGCAGGAGAATATAATTTCTCCATCGCACCTTATAAATCTTCCAAGGATTTAAATTATTGCTCTCATCAGGGTCAATAATTGCAATGAATTTAGCCTGAAGTGCAGGAGTAAGGCCGACCCTGTCTTTTTTATCGCCCCTGTAAGGGGCTTTCATATACAACTTGAAGCCGGCAGTCATCCTCTCATACGAACGCTTAGCAATTTTGAGTTGCTCTAAGTTTCGAGCGCACCGTCCCTCATAGAACAGCCACAGGTAATCTATAAATTTTTTAGCGCCTCGCATGCGGGCACCATACCAATTCGGATTAACCTGCTCGCCGCTCTGTTGAGCAAAGCCGCAATACGATGAGAAAGACTCAATTTCACCGATAGTAAGCGGATTAAGATTTGCGATGCGCTCAATCAAATCTATTTTTTGAATTTCACAGAACCGATACAGGATCAGAATTGAGCTCTGATCAACTCGTATGGTATTTGGCTTCGAACCATTGTCGAATCGTTGCAAAGCATACGCGCCGGCAAATATATCAACCTGACTACTTTCAGTTACTAGCTTTAGTTTTATACCGCCCAATTTATCGAAGACGACGGTAGTGAGCGAAAAGACTGAATTCTTCAAATGAAACACCGCGCTTTTTTCACGAGCACGGAAGCCTATAGACAGGCTAAATGGGCGTCAATAATGAAACGCTACTGCTTCAATGCGATCACTTTTTCTTTTGAGTATTTAATGAAACACCGTTTCGATAATTTCACTTACCTCGGATAGCGCAAAGCCCCGAATTACGGGGCTTTGCAGAACTTATCCACAGAAAATGAAACGCTCTGTGTTTAATTTACAGCATCTTTCAGGGACTTGCCCGGTTTGAAGGCGACGGTGTTGCTGGCCTTGATCTTTACCGGCTCGCCGGTTTGCGGGTTTTTACCGGTGCGAGCACCGCGATGGCGTTGCACGAAAGTACCGAAGCCCACCAGAGTGACGCTGTCCTTGCGGTTCAGTGCGTTGGTGATTTCTTCGAGTACCGCGTTAAGTACACGGTTTGCCTGATCTTTAGTCAGATCCGCCTTATCGGCGATAGCGGCGGCGAGTTCCGGTTTACGCATAAATGCCTCTTTACGGTTTTTTGTTGTTGTGTCCGGGCTGCTCTGCGCGAGCAGATACCAAGGCGCCGCAACAGCTCTAGGCTGCGGCAGACTGAGGGAGGATGGCATGCCATTGGGCCCTGCGCCAGTCTTGTCCGACAGTTAAACCAGGCAATTTTGTGGCATATCCGACAGAACGTCCGCCATTCAGGCCAAAAGCGCAGGCAGCAGCTTATTCAGGGCCAATTTATCCTGCACGGCCGTACCGGTGAGGGCATAACCGAGTAGCGCGCCACTGCTGTCATGGCACAGCGCCTTGATATCGGCGCCGCTGCCCTCCACGCTCCACTCGCCTTGCAGGCCGCGTGGTGGCGGCGAGACCACCAGCGGACAGACCGGGGTTTTTACCGTGACCGGCATCGGCCCGTAGCTCACCGCCGTCGGGGTGCCGGCCAGGGTTTGCGCCAGGGCACGGGCGCTGGTCATCAGCGGCATGACGTAGAGCAGGTTGATCCCATCAACCTCGGCGCAGTCACCCAGGGCGTAGATATTGGCGTGAGAGGTGCGTAGCTGGCGGTCGACCACCACCCCACGATTGACCGCCAGCCCGGCCGCAGCCGCCAGCTCGATACGCGGACGCAGCCCCACGGCGGAGAGCACCAGGTCACACTCGATCAGCGTGCCGTCGGACAAGTGGGCTTCCAACGCATCGCCTTGGTGATTCAGGCTGGCCAGCACCGGGCCGAGGTGAAAACGCGCGCCCAGCCCTTCCAGGCCCGTTTGAACTGCGGCGGCGGCAGCCGGATGCAGCAGGCCGGGCATCACCTGTTCGCAGGGTGCGACCAGCTCGACCTGATAGCCACCCAGGCTCAGGTCGTTGGCAAACTCACAACCGATCAGCCCGGCGCCCAGCAGCAGGACGCGCTGCTTGCCGGCAGCCGCCGTGCGAAAGCGTGCGTAGTCTTCCAGATCATTGATCGAGAAGATCGCATCGTCGGCATCACCTTCCACCGGCACACGAATCACCTCGGCGCCCCAGGCCAGTACCAGGTCGCGATAGGGCACAGCCTCTTCACCGATCCACAGCTGCTTGTGGCCCGCATCGATGCCGCTGATACGGGTGTGGGTGCGCACTTCCGCCTTGAGCTGTTCGGCCATGGCGCCCGGCTCGGCCATGCTCAGGCCATCGGCGTCCTTGTTCTTGGCAAAGCCGGTGGACAGCATCGGCTTGGAATAGGAGCGACCGTCGTCGGCGGTGATCAGTAGCAGCGGGGTTTCGCTGTCCAGCTTGCGAAATTCACGGGCCAGGTTGTAACCGGCCAGGCCGGTGCCGACGATGACGACAGGTTCGCTCATGCTGCATTCCTCACACAGGCCGCGCACTGCGGCGGCCGTAATAGATTTCAGGGCTAACGCGGCTCAGGCGATCTCGATCATCTCGAAATCCAGCTTGCCGACGCCGCAATCGGGGCACAACCAATCGGCGGGGATATCTTCCCAGGCCGTGCCAGGGGCGATGCCTTCATCGGGCAGGCCGAGGGCTTCGTCATAGATAAAACCGCACACCACACACTGCCACTTACGCATAGCCACCTCGGCGCTTATTCAGCTCGTTCGAGGTGTTAAGTATGCGCACTCACTAAACAAAACGGCGACCCTTGGGTCGCCGCTTGTCACAGCCTGGACTCAGAACCGGTTTCAGATCTCGCGAGCTAGAGCGATGCAAGGCAAAAACGGGCGAGAAAGCGGAGTTTACGGCTGTAAATGAGCATTTCGAGACGCCGCGTCCCGGCATGTTTTTAACGCAGCAGCGCCGACGCGCAGCAGATCGGAGACGGTTCTTAGCCGATTTCGATCATTTCGAAATCCAGCTTACCCACGCCACAGTCGGGGCACAGCCAGTCTTCCGGGACATCCTGCCAGAGCGTGCCAGCGGCGATGCCTTCATCAGGCCAGCCTTGGCTCTCATCGTAAATCAGTCCACAGACCACACATTGCCACTTCTTCATAACTACCTCAGGCGGATCACACGGCTATTGCGCCGGGGAAACTACCGCATATGTGCAGGTGCGCCAAGCCGCCGGGCGATGAATAGCCCGTCATCGAGGCCAACCAAAGTCGGGTTCTGCCCAACGTAGCGGCCAATCGCCGCGCCTTGCGCCACCTGTCTGGCCGCAAGGGCCATGTTAGACTCGCGCGCCTCTGCCTACGGTGAAACCTGCCCGTGCCCCACGCCGCTCTCGCTCATCCGCCGCGCTGGCTGACTGCCAGCCAACTGCACCCTGCGCCCACGGCAGCGGTGCGCGACTGGCTATTCAATGAAGACTCGCTGACGCGACGGCTGACCGCCCTGTCGGCCGATGGCTTCAGCGTCACCCCATTGCAGGAAGGCTGGCAGCGCCTGCGCAGCGATGAATGCAGCGCGCTGGGTGTGGTCAGCGGCAGCCAGGGCTGGGTGCGCGAGGTGTACCTGCGCGGCCACGGCCAGGCCTGGGTATTCGCCCGCAGCGTGGCAGCGCGCAGCGCACTGGAAGGTTCCGGCCTGGCGCTGGATCAACTCGGCAGCCGCTCGCTGGGTGAATTGCTGTTCAGTGACCGCGCCTTTGACCGTGGCGAACTGCAGGTATGCCGCTACCCGGCGCAGTGGCTGCCAGCAGAAGCCTGCAGCGAGCGCCTGTGGGCGCGCCGCTCGTGCTTTAGCCGTGGCACGCTGGGGGTGCTGGTGGCCGAGGTGTTCTTACCCGAATTCTGGCAGGCCGCCGAGCTCGACACGCCGTAGGGTGGATGTCGTTTTTACATCCACCTTGCAGCCACCCTGGTGGATCGATAAAGCGTGATCCACTCTACGCCCTCCGTATAATCAGCCGCAACTCGCATGGAGACGCGCTCGATGTATACCCGCCTGCTGCACTCACTCAACCGCCTGCACCCGCGCGCCTGGGACTTTATCCAGCTGATGCGCCTGGACAAGCCCATTGGCATCTACCTGCTGCTGTGGCCGACGCTGTGGGCCTTGTGGGTGGCGGCCGAAGGCGTACCGAGCGCGAAAAACCTGTTTATCTTCGTAGTCGGCGTATTGCTGATGCGCGCCGCCGGCTGCGTGATCAACGATTACGCCGACCGTAACTTCGACGGCCACGTTAGCCGTACCAAGGCCCGCCCGCTGGCCAGTGGCAAGATCCAACCACGCGAGGCGTTGACCCTGTTCGCCGTGCTGGTGGCGGCCAGCTTCGTGCTGGTGCTGTTTACCAATGCCACCACCATCTGGCTGTCGTTCGGCGGCCTGGCTCTGGCCGCCTGCTACCCCTTTATGAAGCGCTACACCTTCTACCCGCAGGTGGTGCTCGGTGCGGCATTTTCCTGGGGCATGCCAATGGCCTTTACCGCCGAAACCGGCAATCTTCCGCCGGAAGCCTGGCTGCTGTATATCGCCAACCTGCTGTGGACGGTGGCCTACGACACCTACTACGCCATGGCCGATCGCGAGGACGACCTGAAGATCGGCGTGCACTCAACCGCCATTCTGTTTGGTGATGCCGACCGCCTGATCATCGTCATCCTCCAGGGCCTGGCGCTGCTCTGCCTGCTGCTGGCGGCGGCACGCTTCGAGCTGGGCCTGTACTTCCACCTCGGCCTGCTGGTGGCCGCAGGGTGCTTTGCCTGGGAGTTTCACAAGACCCGCAATCGCAAGCCGATGGCTTGTTTCAATGCCTTTCTGCATAACCATTGGGCGGGCTTGGCGATCTTTATCGGCCTGGTGCTGGACTACGCTTTGCGCGGCTAGAAAGAAGCTTTGCCGCGCGCCTGTCATATCGCTGCAATAATTCCGTTATCTAATGCAGCCCATTACAGCGAGATGACCCGAGGCTTGACCCATGGTTGGCAAGAACATCCTGATCGTCGATGACGAAGCACCGATCCGTGAAATGATCGCCGTGGCCCTGGAAATGGCCGGCTACGAGTGCCTGGAAGCGGAGAATACCCAGCAGGCGCACGCCATCATCGTCGACCGCAAACCCGATCTGATCCTGCTCGACTGGATGCTCCCCGGCACCAGCGGCATCGAACTGGCGCGACGCCTCAAGCGCGATGAGCTGACCGGTGATATCCCGATCATCATGCTCACCGCCAAAGGCGAAGAGGACAACAAGATCCAGGGCCTGGAAGTCGGCGCCGACGATTACATCACCAAACCGTTCTCGCCGCGCGAACTGGTCGCCCGCCTGAAGGCCGTGCTACGCCGCGCCGGCCCGACCGACAGCGAAGGGCCGATCGAAGTCGGCGGCCTGCTGCTCGACCCAATCAGCCACCGCGTGACCATCGACGGCAAACCGGCCGAGATGGGCCCCACCGAGTACCGCCTGCTGCAGTTCTTTATGACTCACCAGGAACGCGCCTACACCCGTGGCCAGCTGCTGGATCAGGTCTGGGGCGGCAACGTGTATGTCGAAGAGCGTACCGTCGACGTGCATATCCGCCGCCTGCGCAAAGCCCTTGGCGAGGTCTACGAGAATCTGGTGCAGACTGTACGCGGCACGGGTTACCGTTTCTCCACCAAGAGCTAGGCCGCGCATCGGCATGATGCCCGGCAAACAAGGATTGATTGGCGGATGAGTTTGAATTGAATCAAGACTGGCGCGGCCCCCTGATACGTCGCTTGTTGCTGCTGGTCGGTGTCTGCCTGCTGCTCGGGCTGATCACCGGCGAATACGCCTGGACCCTACTCCTCGGCCTGGCCGGCTACCTCGGCTGGCACTTGCAGCAACTGCTGCGTCTGCACAAATGGCTGCGCACCCGCCAGGGTGACGAAGCGCCGCCCGATGGCTACGGCCTGTGGGGCGAAGTATTCGACAGCATCTACCACCTGCAGCGCCGCGACCAGAAAGTCCGCGGCCGCCTGCAGGCCGTGATCGACCGCGTGCAGGAGTCCACCGCTGCGCTGAAAGATGCGGTGATCATGCTCGACCGCGACGGCAACCTGGAATGGTGGAACATCGCTGCCGAGAAACTCCTGGGCCTGAAAACCCCGCAGGACAGCGGCCAGCAGATCACCAACCTGGTGCGCGACCCGCGCTTTATCGAATATTTCGAGAACCATAATTACAACGAGCCGCTGGAGCTGCCCTCACCGATCAGCGACCGCCTGCGCCTGCAATTTCATATCACCCAGTACGGCAACCGTGAGCACCTGATGCTGGTGCGCGACATCACCCGCCTGTATCAGCTGGAGCAGATGCGCAAAGACTTCGTCGCCAACGTCTCCCACGAGCTGCGCACGCCGCTGACGGTGATCGCCGGCTACCTGGAAACCCTGCTGGATAACGTCGAGGACGTTAACCCACGCTGGCTGCGCGCTCTGCAGCAAATGCAGCAGCAAGGCGGCCGCATGCAGAACTTGCTGAATGACCTGCTGTTGCTAGCCAAGCTGGAGGCCACCGACTACCCCTCGGACAACCAGCCGGTGGCCGTCGATCTGCTGCTGCTGAGCATCAAGAACGATGCCCAGGCGCTATCTGGCGAGCGTCATCACCGCATCAGCCTGGAAGCCGATCCGCACCTCAAGCTCAAGGGCAGCGAGACCGAGCTGCGCAGCGCCTTCTCCAATCTGGTGTTCAATGCGGTGAAATACACCCCGGACGAAGGTGAGATTCATGTGCGCTGGTGGGGCGATGAGCAGGGCGCGCACCTCAGCGTGCAGGACAGCGGCCTGGGCATTGAGGCCAAGCACCTGCCGCGCCTGACCGAGCGCTTCTACCGGGTCGACTCCAGCCGCGCCAGCAATACCGGCGGCACCGGCCTGGGCCTGGCCATCGTCAAACACGTGCTGCTGCGCCACCGCGCGCGGCTGGACATCGTCAGCAAGCTGGGCAAGGGCAGCACCTTCACCTGCCACTTCCCCGCGCTGCAAGTGGTAAGGCGCGGCCAGTAACCGCGCTCTACTTGCAAAGCCGGCTATCAGCCCCCACCCTTTAGCGGTCATTCACTACCCGAACCCTTTATGGACCCCTCCACGAGTTACGTCGCCAGCAACTATTTCGCCGATTTCGGCCTCGTTTTATTCGCTCTGTTTCTAGTGCTGCTCAACGGCTTTTTCGTTGCCGCCGAGTTCGCCATCGTCAAACTGCGCGCCACCAAGGTCGACGCCCTGGCGGAAAAAAATGGCTGGCGCGGGCATATCCTGCGCACCGTACACAACCAGCTCGACGCCTACCTCTCGGCCTGTCAGCTGGGTATCACCCTAGCCTCCCTCGGCCTCGGCTGGGTCGGCGAACCGGCCTTCGCTCACCTGCTCGAACCACTGCTGGCGGCTATCGGCATCGAGTCGCCGAAGCTGATACATGGCATCGCCTTCTTTACCGCGTTCGCGATCATTTCCTACCTGCATATCGTGGTCGGCGAGCTGGCACCCAAATCCTGGGCCATCCGCAAACCCGAACTGCTGTCGCTGTGGACGGCCGCGCCGCTGTACCTGTTCTACTGGGCCATGTACCCGGCGATTTTCCTGCTCAACGCCAGTGCCAACGCCATTCTGCGTGTGGCTGGCCAGGGCGAGCCGGGGCCGCACCATGAGCACCACTACAGCCGCGACGAACTCAAACTGATCCTCCATTCCAGCCGCGCCAGCGACCCCAGCGATCAGGACATGCGCGTGCTGGCCTCGGCCGTGGAGCTGGGCGAACTGGAAGTGGTCGACTGGGCCAACTCCCGCGAGGACCTGGTGTCCCTGCCGCTGGCGGCGGCCCTGGATGAAGTGTTCAGCGTGTTCCGCCGGCACAAGTACAGCCGCTACCCGATCTACGACGACACCAGTGGTGAGTACGTCGGCGTGCTGCATATCAAGGACCTGCTGCTGCACCTCTCCTTGCTGGAAATGCTGCCCTCGGCGCTGAAACTGGCCGAGCTGATGCACCCGATTGAGCGCGTCGGCCGGCATATGCCGCTGTCCACCCTGCTGGAACAGTTCCGTATCGGCGGCTCGCACTTCGCCCTGGTCGAAGAAGCCGACGGCAAGGTGATCGGCTACCTGACCATGGAAGACGTGCTGGAAGCCCTGGTCGGCGATATTCAGGACGAACACCGCAAGGCCGAACGCGGCATCCTCGCCTATCAGCCAGGCAAGCTGCTGGTACGCGGCGACACGCCATTGGCCAAGGTCGAGCGCCTGCTCGGCGTCGACCTCGATCACGTCGAAGCGGAAACCCTCGCCGGGCTGATCTACGAAACCCTCAAGCGCATGCCCGAGGAAGAGGAAGTGCTGGAAGTCGACGGCCTACGCATCATCGTCAAGAAGATGAAAGGCCCGAAGATCGTGCTGGCCAAGGTGCTAAAGCTCGATTGAGTATCCTCGCCGCCTTGTAGGATGGGTTGAGCGGAGCGATACCCATCATTTCGGAGCGATGGGTATCGCAAGCTCAACCCATCCTACGGCTTGGTTACTCGCCGCCAACGGCAAAGTTAGGCAGGCTGTTGACCGGCTGGGCGAAGTTAAAGGGGATCGATTCCAGCGCCAGGCCGACATTGCGCTGCACCACAAAGTGCAGGTGCGGGCCGGTGCTATTACCGGTATTGCCGGAGCGCGCAAGCAGGCTGCCGGCGCGCACGCGACTGCCTTCGCTGACCGCCACCGAGCCCTTCATCAGGTGCAGGTAGACGCCCATGGTGCCGTCGTCATGCAGGATGCGCACATAGTTGCCGGCCGGGTTGTTGCCGCGGCCACTCTGCTGATTCTCGGTTTTCACCACAATGCCGCTGCGGGCCGCGACAATCGGCGTGCCTTCGGGCATGGCGATATCCATGGCGTAACGGCCTTTCGGGGTGAAGTGGCTGTACTTGCCGTTGGCGCCCTGGGTCAGGCGGAACGGGCCGCCGCGCCACGGCAGCGGGTAGCTCTTCTGCGTCGGCAGCAGGCGCGGATCGCCCATGGCGTAGCGCAGCTTGGGGGTGTAACGCATGGGTTTGCTGGCATCGCGCGGGGCCAGGGTGGCCAGACGGATATTGCTGCGCGGCGGCAGCACCCAGCTGATCGGCTTGTTCGGCACGCCGGTGACGTTGTCAGTGCCTTCCAGGCGCAGTTCGATCTGCACTGGGGCGTGCAGGTCGTTGCGTACCAACAGGGTTTCACCGGCTTCGTGCTTCTTGGTTTCCAGCTTTACCTGGTTGTCCAGGCGCTCAACCATGCGGTCGCGAAACACGAACACCTGCGCACCGGGCGCGGCCTGGTCGGTATAGGTGACCACGCCGTTGGCATCGGTGTACTTATAAATAGTCAACGCCGCTGCCTGGCCGGCAAGGGTCAACAAACTGCAGAGAAGTATCAAACGCCCTAACATAACGACTCGGATCTTATGATGTGCTGTGTCCGGACCATTGAGATTAGCAGCGCTACCGCCACCGTGCGAGGCACCAAGGGTCAGGCTGTGAACCGGCTCACCGCCACCGGTCGGCATAAGCCGCCAGTTTTCCCGGATGGCGTCCAGACTTCGCCTGCGTGCAACACATTGCGGGGAGGTTGGCGCTAAGCGCAGCGTCGCCCTACGCGCCGGGGCTGAAATGCTTCTGCGCGGTGCCGCGAGCGATCAGTCGGGAGATGTAGTCGAGCTTCTGCGGGTCGCGGTCGACGAACCTGAAAGTCAGTTGCAGCCACTCGCTGTCGGGCTTTGGCTCGAACGCCGCGACGGCATGCAAATAGCCGTTGAGCCGTGCGGTTTCCGCCGCCTCACCCTGTTCCAGATCAAGCACTGCGCTTTCCAGCACCTGCGGCAGTACTTCGGTGCGCTTGACCACCAGCAGCGCCTCCTTGAGGCTCAGCGCCTTGATCACGCAGGACATGGTGGCGCCGCCAGGCAACCGCAACTGGCCTTGCCCGCGACCGCTAGGCGCGCTGGCGGCAGATGCTTTGGCGGCAGGTTTACCGGCAAAGGCCGCCGCAGCCTGCACGGCCGGCCCTGCTGCGGGTTTGACTACATCGGCTTTGCCGCCGGTCAGGGCGGACAGCGAGTCATTGGCGAAGGCGCCGCTGCTGAGCATTTTTGGCGGTGCGCTGGACATCAGCGCCTGCAATTTGCCGGCACGGCTAAGGGCCTTTTTCACCTTGGTGATCAGTTGTTCGTTGGAAAAAGGCTTGCCGATAAAGTCGGAAACGCCGGCCTGGATCGCCTGCACCACGTTCTCTTTGTCACCGCGGCTGGTGACCATGATAAACGGCACGATCTTCAGGGCTTCTTGTTCGCGGCACCAGGTGAGCAGTTCCAGGCCGGACATTTCCGGCATTTCCCAGTCACAGAGAATCAGGTCAACCGGCTGGCGCGTCAGCATCTGCAGGGCTTTGCGCCCGTTGACGGCTTCCTCGATCTGGATGCCTGGAAAGTGGTCGCGCAAACCCTTCTTCACCAAATCGCGGATAAAGGTTGCGTCGTCCACTACCAGCACGCTGACTTTGCTCATCGGCCACTCCTGTTCTGATGGCCTTAAGCATAGTCACGGCTACTGGCCAAAGGCCAACCGAAATGCACCATATGTCGCGATCAGGTGCATCTTGGCCATGCAGGGTCGCACGGGCAGCGCGTCAACGCCGCCCGCAACAGCCGACTCAGTTGCCCTTGTTGGTGCCCTGCACTTCTTCCTGCATACGGGTCAGGCCGATGTGTTTGACGTCGGTGCCGCGTACCAGATAGATCACCAGTTCGGCGATATTGCGCGCGTGATCGCCGATGCGCTCCAGCGAACGCAGAGCCCAGATGATGTTGAGCACGCGCGAGATCGAGCGCGGGTCTTCCATCATAAAGGTCACCAGCTCACGCAGTGCGGTCTTGTATTCACGGTCGACGGTCTTGTCGTACTGCGCCACCGACAGCGCCAGGTCGGCGTCGAAACGGGCGAAAGCGTCCAGCGCTTCCTGCACCATCCGGCGCACCTGATCACCGATATGCCGCACTTCCACATAACCGCGCGGTGCTTCGCCTTCCTCGCACAGCAGGATCGCGCGCTTGGCGATCTTGGTGGCTTCGTCGCCGATGCGCTCAAGATCGATTACCGACTTGGAGATGCTGATGATCAAGCGCAGGTCGGACGCGGCCGGCTGACGACGGGCGAGAATGCGCACGCACTCTTCGTCGATATTGCGTTCCATCTGGTTGATCTGGTCATCGATCTCGCGCACTTGCTGAGCCAGACCGGAGTCGGCATCGATCAGTGCGGTCACCGCGTCGTTGACCTGCTTCTCGACCAGGCCGCCCATGGCCAGCAGGTGGCTGCGCACCTCCTCCAGCTCGACGTTGAATTGCTGGGAGATATGCTGGGTAAGGTTTTCTTTGTTGATCATGTGCAAACCCTTGAATTAACCGAATAACGTCTCTGCTTAGGATGGGCTTTGGCAGAGGGTGCTGGGCAAGGAGGCGGAACGCAGGCAGTACAAGTAGTACGGCAAGTTCCGCCGACGCAGTCCAGCGCACTCTGACATGACCATCAGCCGTAACGACCGGTGATGTAGTCCTCTGTCTGCTTCTTGTCCGGGTTGGTGAACAGCGTATCGGTATCACCGAACTCGATCAGTTTGCCCATGTACATAAACGCCGTGTAATCCGAGACCCGCGCCGCCTGCTGCATGTTGTGGGTCACGATGACGATGGTGTACTTGGATTTCAGTTCGTAGATCAGCTCTTCGACTTTCAGCGTGGAGATCGGGTCGAGCGCCGAGCAGGGTTCGTCGAGCAGCAGCACTTCTGGCTGTACCGCCACGGTACGGGCGATCACCAGACGCTGTTGCTGACCACCGGAGAGGCCGAGTGCCGAGTCGTGCAGGCGGTCCTTGACCTCATCCCACAGCGCCGCGCTTTTCAGTGCCCATTCCACGGCTTCATCGAGCACGCGCTTCTGGTTGATGCCCTGGATGCGCAGGCCGTACACCACGTTCTCGTAGATGCTCTTGGGGAACGGGTTGGGCTTCTGGAACACCATGCCGACACGACGACGCAGCTCGGCGACATCTTCGCCTTTGCGGTAGATGTTGGTGCCGTCGAGGTTGATTTCGCCTTCTACGCGGCAACCGTCGACCAGATCATTCATCCGGTTGAAGGTGCGCAGCAGGGTCGACTTGCCGCAACCAGACGGGCCGATAAAGGCCGTTACGCGCTGGTTGGGGATGCTCATCTTGACGTCGAACAGCGCCTGCTTCTCGCCGTAGTACAGGTTCAGACCCGGCACGTCGATGGCCACGCGCTCGTTGGCCATGCTCAGGCCCTGGCGGTCGCGGCCGAGGGCCGCCATGTCGATACCGTGTGTATGTGCTTCGTGCTGCATGGGATGCTCCCTACGCTAACAAATTCGTTAAGCCGCCGCGGCCAGCAGGCCACGGCGCGATGATTAGTGATCCAGCGCCTTGTACTTCTCGCGCAGGTGGTTGCGGATATAAACCGCCGCCATATTCAGCACCACGATGACCAGCACCAGCAGCAGCGCAGTGGCATATACCAGCGGCCGCGCGGCCTCGACGTTGGGGCTCTGGAAGCCGACGTCGTAGATGTGGAAGCCCAGGTGCATGATCTTCTGATCAAGATGCAGATACGGGTAGTTGCCATCTACTGGCAGACTCGGCGCCAGCTTGACCACGCCCACCAGCATCAGCGGCGCCACTTCGCCTGCGGCGCGGGCCACGGCGAGGATCAGGCCAGTCATCATCGCCGGGCTGGCCATTGGCAGCACCACGCGCCAGAGGGTTTCCACCTTGGTCGCGCCGAGGGCCAGAGAGCCTTCACGCACGGCGCGAGGAATCCGCGCCAGGCCTTCTTCGGTGGCCACGATCACCACCGGCAGGGTGAGAATCGCCAGGGTCAGCGAGGCCCAGAGCAGGCCCGGCGTACCGAAGGTCGGCGCCGGCGCAGCTTCCGGGAAGAACATGCGGTCGAGCGAGCCACCCAGCACATAGACGAAGAAGCCCAGGCCGAATACCCCGTAAACGATGGCCGGTACGCCCGCCAGGTTGTTTACCGCAATGCGGATTACCCGGGTCAGCGGGCCCTGCTTGGCGTATTCGCGCAGGTAGATGGCTGCGACCACGCCGAACGGGGTGACGATCACGGCCATGATCAGGGTCATCATCACGGTGCCGAAAATCGCCGGGAAAATACCGCCTTCGGTGTTGGCTTCACGCGGGTCGTCGCTGACGAATTCCCACAGCTTGGCGAAGTAGAAGCCGAGCTTGTCGCCCATGCCCATGGCATTCGGCTGGAAGGCCCGTACCACCTTGCCGAGGCTGATGGTCACTTCGCGGCCATCAGCGGTCTTCAGGGTGGCGCTGTCGCGGTTGAACGCCTGGTTGAGGGCGATCAGCTCGGTCTCCAGCACCTTGTACTCGGCATCCCACTGCGCGCGCTCGGCGTCCAGCTCGGCCTGGGCGACTTCGTCCAGTTTGCCCTGCAGCTCCAGCTTGCGGGTTTTCAAACGAATGCGCTCAAGCCCGGCGTTGATCCGGCCGATGTCTTTCTTCTCCAGACGCACCAGTTGCTTGTGCAGCTGCTCAACACGCTCGATGCGTTCCAGCAGCACTGGCCAGCTGGCATCGCCTTCGGCAACCAGTTCACCGGCTTCCTTGACGTTGACCAGGTAGCCGTAGAAGTTGCCCCACTCGCGGCGCTCCAGCGCCGTGAGGTTTTCCGGAGTGCGCAGGTCGCTCAGCCATTCGCCGACCACCCAGGTGAAATCCGCGCCATACACGTCGCGGTTACCCACCTTGAACAGCTCGCGGGTCATAAACTCGCCGCCGTTGACGTCCACCGGCAAGCCGGAAGCCGCCAGACGGGCACGCGGCACTTCTTCAATCTGGGTGATCTCACCGGCCATCACCTTGGCTTCCTGACCAGGGATCTGGTAGTGGGCCTCAACGATATCCGCCGGCCAGAAGTGGCCGAGGCCGCGCACGGCGATCACCATCATCAGACCCAGGGTCATGATCACCGCGATCGACACCGCGCCGGCATTCATCCAGATCCACGGGGTACCGCTCTTGAACCAGGTTTTCAGGTTGTTCTGTTTCACGGACATATACCTTCCCAAGCCTTAGAGCGAGGCGTACTTGACGCGCAGACGCTGGCGCACCAGCTCCGCCAGGGTGTTCATGACAAAGGTGAAGCCGAGCAGCACCAGCGCCGAGAGGAACAGCACGCGGTAGTGGGTACCACCGACTTCCGATTCGGGCATTTCCACCGCCACGTTGGCGGCCAGGGTGCGCAAGCCTTCGAAGATGTTCATGTCCATAATCGCGGTGTTGCCGGTGGCCATCAGCACGATCATGGTTTCGCCAACGGCGCGACCCATGCCGATCATCACCGCCGAGAAGATGCCTGGGCTGGCGGTAAGAATCACCACGCGGGTCAGGGTCTGCCACGGCGTGGCACCGAGTGCCAGGGAACCGAAGGTCAGGCTCTTCGGCACGCTGAACACGGCGTCTTCGGCAATCGAGTAGATGGTCGGGATCACCGCAAAGCCCATGGCCAGGCCGACCACCAGGGCGTTGCGCTGGTCGAACGGAATGCCCAGATCATTGCTCAGCCACATGCGCATATTGCCGTCGAACAGCCAGTTCTCGACATGGCCGCTCATGGCCAGCGAGACATAGCCGACCAGCAGGATCACCGGGATCAGCATCGCCGACTCCCAGCCGTCCGGCACGCTCAGGCGGATCGACTCCGGCAGGCGGCTCCACAGGTAACCGGCCAGCAGAATGCCGATTGGGGTAAACAGCAGCAGGCTGAAGATGCCCGGCAGGTGACCCTCCACATAAGGCGCGAGGAACAGGCCGGCGAAGAAGCCGAGGATCACCGTTGGCAGCGCTTCCATCAGCTCGATCACCGGCTTGACCTTGCGGCGCAGCGCCGGGGCCATAAAGTAGGCGGTGTAGAGGGCAGCAGCGATAGCCAGCGGCGCAGCCAGCAGCATAGCGTAGAACGCCGCTTTCAAGGTACCGAAAGCCAGCGGCGCGAGGCTCAGCTTGGGTTCGTTGTCGGTGCTGGCGGAGGTGGACTGCCAGACGTGGCCAGGCGCGTCATAGTTCTCGTACCAGACCTTGCCCCACAGCGAACTCCAGGAAATTTCCGGGTGCGGGTTGTCGACCAGGAAACGCTGCAGCTGGCCATCGCTCTCCACCAGTACGCGGTTGGCGCGCGGCGACAGAGCAGCCAGGGCCTGGCCTTCAGCAACAGGTTCAACCAGCAGGGTGCGGTGCGCAGTGCTGTGGAAGATACCCAGGTTGCCCTTGGCATCCATGGCGAAGAAGCCCTTGCGGCGCTCTTCCGGGAGAATTTGCACAATTGGGCTATCAGCCAGCTGGAAGCTGCGGATCGAGGTCAGCGAGGCCTTGCCGTCTTCCTGACGCACCATAAACCACTGGCTAATGCCGCCGCTGGTGTCGCCGATCATCAGCGAGATACCACCGAGCAGCGAGGTGGCGTTGCTGACTTCCAGCTTGCCGTCTTCCAGCAGCTTGTAGCGACCATTCAGGCTTCTGCTGCGCATATCGAAGACATCGGCAGTCGCGCGGCCATTGACCACATACAGCCACAGGTGACGCGGGTCGATAATCAGCGCCTTGATCGGCTCGGCGATCTGCGGCAGAACGATACGCTCTTCGCTAAGGCTCACCTCGCCAGTCATCATGTTCTCTTCGCGACCCAGGCTCACCACATGCAGCTCAGTGCCGGTGGAGCCCGCCAGCATCAGCGTGCCGCGGTTCAGGCTAAGGCCGACGTGGTCAAGCTCACGACCTTGGGCATCGAGCTCAATCGGCGCCTCGCCGAAGGGGTAGTCGATGCTTGGCGCGATGGTCTTTACATCGTTCGGGTAGGTGATCTTGTAGACATGCTGGAACACCAGCACCTGGCCGTTGGACAGACCCAGGGCAACGCGGTTGCTACCCGGCTCATCTGTGCCAACTGCAACAATCCGTGCATCGGCCGGAATCGGCAGCTGCACGCTGCTCAGCGGCTGCATCTTCTTCGCATCGAAGAACTGCACCTTACCGCTCTGATCCAGGCGCATGCCCATCTGGTTCTGTTCTTCCAGGGTCAGCAGCAGCGGCGCAGCGGCTTCATTCAGCCAGGCGACCTGCACCGGCTTGCGGCTGTCCATGCTGGCGCCCTGGAACATCGGCATAACCACATAAGCCAGGTAGAAGAAGATCAGAGTGATGGCGCCGAGTACGGCCATGCCACCGACGGATACCGCCCAGCGGGCGAAACGATCTTTCAGCGCGCGGATACGCCGCTTGCGCTGCAGGGCCGGGGTGTTGAAGTCCAGCCCGAGGGATTTCGATGTGGCGGTCATGGTTTCACTAGCCAAGTCATTCATAGGTAAGAGCGTCTCTGCGCAGCCATGAGCGCGCCATAGTGATTTCTGTCGCTATACGAGGCGCTAACTCTAGCCGCCCTATGTGACAGAAAAGTTACAGCGCTTTGACAAAGCAACGCCCACCTGTCGTAAACGGAGGCGGGCGTGCGACTTACTTAGGCGTCCTTGCCTGTACCGGGATTACTCCAGGCCCAGTTCCTTCAGGGTTTTCGCAGCCACTTTGCTTGGCAGCGGGATGTAGCCGTCTTTCACGACCACTTCCTGACCTTGCTTGGACAGCACCAGCTTGACGAACTCGGCGTCCAGCGGGCTCAGCGGCTTGTTCGGCGCCTTGTTGACGTAAACGTAGAAGAAGCGAGCCAGTGGGAACTTGCCAGCCAGGGCGTTTTCTTCGTTGGCGTCAAAGGCTTCGCCGCCTTTCTTCGACAGCGGCACAGTCTTCACGCTGGAAGTTTTGTAGCCGATGCCCGAGTAACCGATGGCGTTGATGGTGCTGGAGATCGACTGCACCACGGAAGCCGAACCTGGCTGCTCGTTGACGTTAGCTTTGAAGTCGCCTTTGCACAGGGCTTCTTCTTTGAAGTAACCGTAGGTGCCGGATACCGAGTTACGACCGAACAGCTGGATCGGCTTGGCCGCCCACTCACCGGTCAGGCCAACATCGCCCCAGGTTTTGATATCGGTAGCGCCACCGCACAGACGGGTGCTGGAGAAGATCGCGTCAACCTGAGCCATGTCCAGGGACTTGATCGGGTTGTCTTTGTGTACGAATACCGCCAGGGCGTCGATGGCCACCGGTACGGCAGTCGGCTTGTAGCCGTATTTCTCTTCGAACGCCTGGATCTCGGCATCCTTCATCGCACGGCTCATCGGGCCCATGCTGGCGGTGCCTTCAGTCAGAGCGGGCGGCGCGGTGGAGGAACCGGCGGCCTGGATCTGGATGTTGACGTTCGGGTATTCCTTTTTGAACTCTTCAGCCCACAGAGTCATCAGGTTGGCCAGGGAGTCGGAACCGACGCTGGACAGGTTGCCCGATACGCCGGAGGTCTTGGTGTAGCTCGGCAGAGCCGGATCGACAGCAGCAACCGCAGTGGCGGTAGCCACGCCAGCGGCGACAAAAGTCATGGCCGCCATCAAACGCTTAAGTTTCATGCCTTACTCCTGGAAAACAAGTGTTGGATTGAACGGGGCCAAGTATCTGTAGGCCGCATGACGACTGTATGTAAGCAATGTGACAGTTAGATGAACGTCGCCAATGTTTTGCTGCAGTCGATGAACCGAGGTGCCAAGCCCAGGCGGCCAAGTGCCATGGTCGCCCTGCGACTGCCGAGTCGCTATACTCGCTGCGCCCGCACTCCCGCGGGCCTGCTGGGCCGACCCGCGATAGCCGCAGAGCCTGACTCGCCGCCACCGCCAAGCCCGGCACCGCGCCAATAACAACAACCGCGCCGCGAGCCTATCCGATGCACGATTTCGAACAGGAAGACCCCATCCCGCAAGGCGACCTGGCTTTGCAGATCACCGCGCTGCCGCGTGAAACCAACGGTTTTGGCGATATCTACGGCGGCTGGCTGGTATCGCAGATGGACCTGGCCGGCACCGCCATGGCCAGCAAGGTCGCAGGCGGCCGTGTAGCCACCGTGGCCATCGACCGCATGGCCTTTCTGGTGCCGGTGGCAGTGGGCGCGCAACTGTCCTTCTATACGCAAACCGTGGAAGTGGGCCGCAGTTCGATTCAGATGCTGGTTGAAGTGTGGAGCGACGATCCGCTGTCCAGCGAATGGCGCAAGGTCACCGAGGCGGTATTCGTCTTCGTCGCCATCGACGGCAGCGGCCGCACCCGTCCAGTGCCGGCACGGCGGTAGGATGGGCGGCAGCCCATCAGTCGTGGTCCCATGACAATTGCGCTGATGGGTTAGCACCTGCGCGGCCCGACCCATCCTGCGAGCTGATGGCACCCTGGCACTTGGCCCGGAAAAATCCCGATACATTTGCCAAAGCGTATATTCAAATCTGTAACTTTTCCGTCATACCGGGCTTTTAGTTTCTGCGTTGTTCTCAACCCACTACGCAGGATATAGCCATGAAGAAAATAACCCTGAGCGCCATGCTGCTGGCCAGCCTGTTCGCAGGTTCCGTTGCTGCATCTGAATTCAACAAGCCGGGCTTCGTCACTGAAGTTGAAGACGGCCGTCTGTGGGTATTCCGTGAGGACTCACAAGAGCTGAAAGACTTCAAAGAGCATGGCGAACCGGCCAAGCAGTTCACCGAAATCGGTACCGGCCCGAACGGCATGACCGTCAAAGCCGCCGACGAGCAGTCACTCAAGGACTACCTGCAACTGCTGAAGAAGTAAGCTGCAGCAACAAAAACGCCGGCTATTAGCCGGCGTTTTGTTGTGCGCTAAGAACCTGTTTACGATCTGCTGCGCGTCGGCCATCCAGCGTTAAAAACAGCCTCGGAATGCTCATTTACAACATGTAAACTCCGCTTCCTCGGCTGCTTTTGCCTTGTCTGGCTCTAGCTCGCGAGCTCGTAGACAGGTTCTACGAGCTAAGTATCAGCCGCGGATGTTGTAGATGTCTTTTTCGTTCAGCTCGGCGTACTCGTACAGACGCTGCAGATAAGCCTTCTGCTGCGCCCACACCTTGCTCGCTACCGGATCGGCGGCGGCGCTGGCGTCGACCACTTCGGCGGCCACTTCCTTGAGCTTGGCCAGCACTTCGTCCGGCAGACGGCGTACTTCCACGCCCTCGCCTTTGAGCTGCTCCAGAGCTTCCATGTTCTTCGCGTTGTAGTCGTCGAGCATGTCGCCGTTCACATCACGCGCGGCTGCGCGGACGATGGCCTGCAGATCCGCCGGCAGGGTTTCCCAAGCCTTGATGTTGACGTCCAGTTCGAAGGTGACGTTCGGCTCTTGCCAGCCCGGGGTGTAGTAGTACTTGGCGGCTTTGTGCAGGCCCAGGGCCTGGTCGTTGTATGGGCCGATCCACTCGGTGGCGTCGATGGCGCCAGTTTGCAGCGCGGTGAAGATTTCACCAGCCGGCATGTTGACCACGGTGCCGCCCATTTTGGTCAGCACTTCGCCGCCCAGGCCTGGGGTACGCATCTTCAGGCCCTTGAAGTCATCAACGCCGTTGATTTCCTTGTTGAACCAACCGGCGGTCTGCACGCCAGTCGCGCCGCAGGCCATCGGCAGTACGCCGAACGGTTTGTAGGTTTCTTCCCACAGCTGCATGCCGCCGCCTTTGTGCAGCCAGGCATTCATTTCCTGGGCGTTGGGGCCAAATGGCAGGGCGCAGAAGAACTGCGCGGCCGGCACTTTGCCCTTCCAGTAGTAAGGCGCACCGTGGCCCATTTCGGCGGTGCCGCGACTCACTGCATCGAATACTTCCAGCGCCGGCACCAGCTCGCCAGCGGCGTAGACCTTGACCTTCAAGCGGCCGTTACTCATTTCCTCAACCAGCTTGGCGAAGCGCTCGGCACCGACGCCTACGCCGGGGAAGTTCTTCGGCCAGGAGGTGACCATTTTCCAGTTGAAGGTTTGGCTGCTCGCGCCTTCTTGGGGCTTACCAGCGGTTTCAGCTTCTTGTTTGCAACCGGCCAGTGCCGTGGCTGCAAGGCCTACGCCTGCTGCTGCGAGAATTTGACGACGTTTCATGCAAAGCTCCTTTATTGTTGTAGTGGTCTGACCACAGGATCACTGCGGACCCACCGCGCCTGAGTAACATAGGGGTAAGTGACTCTCAAGCCTAGCGGATACGACTAAAGTTGTAGTGCCATTGCCGCACGCGTACAGGCCTGCCTAGAATCGCCGGCCTGCCTGCCCACAAAGCCCATAACCATAAGGACTCATAATGTCCGATAAACCTCCTCTGCTGCTCGGCCTTGCCCGTCTGATCGATTCATTCAACGCCCATTTCGGCAAGGCCTGCGCCTGGCTGACCCTGTTTCTGGTGCTTGGCACCGCCATCGTGGTGGTCCTGCGTTACGGTTTCGGCATCGGCGCTACCGCCCTGCAGGAAGCTGTGCTGTACGCCCACGCACTGGTATTCATGGGCGCCGCCGCCTGGGTGTTGCAATGCAACGGCCATGTGCGCGTCGACATCTTCTACCAGAAGTTCAGCGCCAAACGTAAAGCCCTGGTCGACAGCCTCGGCACCCTGCTATTTCTGCTGCCGGTGTGCCTGTTCCTCGGTTGGGCCAGCTGGGATTACGTGAGTAATTCCTGGTCGACCCTGGAAGGTTCCAGCGAGTCCGGCGGGCTGAAATTCGTCTACCTGCAGAAGAGCATCATCCTGGTGCTGGTAGTCAGCCTGGTATTACAAGGAATCTCCGACTTGATCAAATTCGCCAATATCCTCACCGGCCGAATGCCAGCCGTGGAGGTGAAGCATGGCTGAGTTGATGGCGATTCTGCTGTTTATCAGCATCTGCGCGGCCCTGATGGCCGGCTACCCGGTGGCCTTTACCCTGGGCGGCGTGTCGCTGCTGTTTGCCGGTATCGGCATCCTCACCGGCACCTTCGATGGCGGCTATCTGAGCGCTCTGCCCAACCGCCTGTTCGGCATCATGAACAACCAGACCATGCTGGCGGTGCCGCTGTTCGTCTTTATGGGGGTGATGCTGGAGAAATCCAGGGTCGCCGAAGACTTGCTGGAGTCCATGTCGCGGCTGTTCGGCACCCTGCGCGGCGGTCTGGCGATTTCCGTGTGTGTGGTCGGCGCGCTGCTCGCCGCATCCACCGGCATCGTCGGCGCCACTGTGGTGACCATGGGCCTGCTGGCCCTGCCAACCATGCTGCGCCGCGGTTATGACCCGGCGATTGCCACCGGCACCCTGGCCGCCACCGGCACTTTAGGGCAGATCATTCCACCGTCCATCGTGCTGGTGCTGCTGGGTGACGTGATGTCCAGCGCCTACCAACAGGCGCAGCTGAAGATGGGCATCTTCTCGCCGAAGACCGTCTCGGTCGGAGACCTGTTCGTTGGTGCGCTGATCCCCGGCTTGATGCTGGTGGGCATGTACATTCTCTACATCATCGGCGTGGCGATCCTGCAACCGAAGAAGCTGCCAGCACTGCCGCAGGAAGAGCTGGGCCCGATCGAATGGGGCAAGCTGATCAACGCCCTGGTACCGCCGCTGCTGTTGATCGGTGCAGTACTCGGCTCGATCCTCGCCGGTTACGCCACCCCGACCGAAGCCGCTGCACTCGGCGCTCTGGGCGCGATGCTGCTGGCCTTCTACAAAGGCAAGCTGAACTTCGGCCAGCTGCGCCAAGTGGCCTACGGCACCACCGAAATCAGCGCCATGGTGTTCCTCATCCTGATCGGCGCCTCGCTGTTCTCCCTGGTGTTCCGCGGCTTTGGCGGCGAAGCGATGATCGAGGACATCTTTGCCCAGTTGCCCGGCGGCGTGCTCGGCGCGTTCTTCCTGGTGATGGTGGTGATCTTCCTGCTCGGCTTTATCCTCGACTTTATCGAGATCACCTTCGTGGTGGTGCCGATTGTCGGCCCGGTATTGCTGGCCATGGGACTGGACCCAGTGTGGCTGGGCGTGATGATCGCGCTGAACCTGCAGACCTCCTTCCTCACCCCGCCGTTTGGCTTTGCGCTGTTCTACCTGCGCGGCGTCACCCCGGCATCGGTGCCCACCAGCACCATCTATAAGGGTGTGCTGCCGTTTATCATGATCCAGATCCTGCTGCTGGTGATTGCCTACCAGTTCCCGGGGCTGATCACCTGGCTGCCGGAACAGGTCTACGGCAAGTAAGCCTGACTCCAGCCAAAAAACGCCCGTCACTGACGGGCGTTTTGCTTTCTGCGCGCAAGCTGGGCTCCAATAGCCTTCTTTATTCTTCCTTCTACGAGTACGCCGATGGCCAGATCCCATGTTGAACGCCTTGAACTGGACGAGCTGACCTGCTGGCGCGCGCGCTATGGCGCCTATGAACTACTGATCAGCCAGCAAGGCGCGCAAATCCTCAGCTACCAGGCGGATGATCAACCGCCGCTGATCTGGCTCAGCGAGCAAGCGGCCTACAAGCGCGGTCAGGGCGTGCGCGGCGGCGTGCCGGTGTGCTGGCCCTGGTTCGGCGGTCTGCAACGCAACCCGCCGGCAGTGCAGGCCATGCATCTACAGCCAGAAACTGCGCCTGCCCACGGCCTGGTACGCAACCTCGACTGGCAGCTGCAAGGCATCGACAGCCGCGATGACGGCGTCCAACTGGAGTTCGTCTACAACAGCGCGACTCAGCCCCTGACCGACTGGCCCCACGCCGCCGAGCTGCGCCTGAGCATTCGCCTGGATGAGCGTCTGCATATCCAGCTAAGCAGCCACAACCTGGGTGACACGCCGCTGGCCGTCAGCCAGGCGCTGCACAGCTACTTTGCCGTCAGCGATATCCGCAACGTCGCAGTCGAAGGCCTGCACGGCTGCCGCTATATCGAAACCCTGGAAGACTGGCAGCAACGCCAGCAGGACGGCCTGCTGCAGTTCAGCGGCGAGACCGACCGCATCTACCTCGATACCCCGGCGCAGCTGAGCATCCTCGACCACGCCTGGCAGCGGCGCATCCAGCTGCACAGCAGTGGCTCGAATTCGGCCGTGCTGTGGAACCCCTGGACCGACAAGGCGCAACGCCTCTCACAATTCGCCGCCGACGCCTGGCCCGGCATGCTGTGTATCGAACACGCCAATGTGCTGGACGACATCCGCGTGCTGGCGGCAGGTGAGCAGCACCAGCTCGATTTGAGCCTCTGGGCTGAACCCAGCAGCGCTTAACCGACCAACGGTTCACCCCTTCCCCGCGCCGAGCCCGTTCGGGCTCGGCCGCAGCGCAGCCGTCACAAACCAATCCGGCAAAACCTGCACTGCATCACACTAACTTGCAGCAACCAGACAACTTTTGTGACGTGCCACTAATTTGCCAGTAAGCAATTACTTACATATATAGAGCCATATCCCTACATAACTTTTCAGACCCGTCTTATTGTGACGAAATACTCACAATTTTTAGGAACTATCGTTCCAGTTATTAATCGTCGAATATCGCTCACTGTTACATATTTCACACTTTCAACGGTTGTCCGACACTCTTCATGGGGCTAGGATGCCCACCTCACTAGGACGTGCGCAACTTGTTGCACATTTAAGTGCGCAACTTCTTGCGCACCCACAGCGCGGCAAGATGGTATTCAGAAGCACCACCTGCTTCTTCGAAGTTACCCGCAGCGATAATCGAGTCATGGAATGACCTATTCAAACAAACTCACTGCTCATTATTTAGAGCTGGCCAAACTTCCTATTAATGAAGGGAACTTTGCCGGTAATGACGTGCGTTATTCCAGCGAATACGAAGTTCTCGAAAATGAGCTGGGCAAGGCCACGGCGCTGCACGAAACGGCGGCGATTGACTGGCAAAAAGTCCGCGAAAACAGCGAGATACTGCTTAGCGGCCACTCCAAGGATTTGCGCGTCGCCGCCTGGCTGATCTGGGGGCTTTACCAGCGCGAATCCTTCCCCGGCCTGCAAGCCGGTTTCAGCCTGCTGCACTACCTGTGCCTGAATCACTGGGTCGAGCTGCACCCCCGCAAACCGCGCACCCGCGCCGCCGCCATCAGCTGGCTGATTCCACGCCTGGAGCAGGCGCTGGCCGAGCACGTACCGATTGGCGAGCAGCTGGCGCTGTTCCGCAGTCTGGCCGAACAACTGCGCGCCCTGGAAGCCTGCCTGGCCGAACATCTGGGTGAAGATGCGCCACTGCTGCTGCCGCTGTGCCGTCGCCTGGATGAGCTGGTCAAGCGCGCCAGCCAGGGTCAGCCAGAGCCCGGCTCGGTCGGTGCGGCGATTGCTCAGGTCAAGCAGGCTGCCAGCCAGATGCTCACCCCCGGCGCGCCGGTGGAAAGCGAAAAGGAAGCACACAAGAGCCTGCGTAGCCTGCAAGACCAGGCCCGCCCGCTCTGCGCTTATTGGCTCAAGCAGAAAGCCAGCGACCTGCGCGCCCTGCGCCTGGCGCGCACCCTGCTCTGGCTACCCATCGACAGCCTGCCGGAACGCAATGCCGAACAGATCACCGCGCTGCGCGGTCTGCCGGCGGACAAGCTGGCCAGCTATCAGGAGCGCTACCAAAACGGCCAATACGCCGATCTGCTGGTCGACCTGGAAGCCAGCATCGCCCGCGCGCCGTTCTGGCTCGACGGCCAGCATCTGGTCTGGCAGTGCCTGCACGAGCTGGACGCCGAGCAGGCGATGCGTGAAGTAGAAATCCAGCTCGCACTGTTTATGCAGCGCATGAGCGGCCTAGAAGAACTGCGCTTCCACGACGGCAGCGCCTTCGCCGATGCACAGACCCGCGCCTGGCTCAGCTCCCACGTGATGCCGCATGTGCAGGCCCCAGTCAGCGACAACACCCCCGTAGCCAACGACGGCAACGCACTGCCGGCCTGGGATATTGCCCTGCAGGAAACCCTGCCCAAGCTGCGCAAGGACGGCCTGAAATCCGCCGTGCAGCAACTCAAGCTCGGCCTGGCCAAGGCGCGCGGTGGCCGCGAACGCTTCTTCTGGCAGCTGACCCTGGCGCGCCTGTGCTACAGCGCAAAGAAATACGAACTGGCCAAAACCCAACTCGAATCGCTCGACCAGACGCTACAGGCCACCGGCCTCGGCGACTGGGAACCCGATCTCGCCCTGGACGTACTGCGCATGCTGCACAGCTGTTGTGAGCTGTTGCCGCAGAACCACGCGGTACGTGAAAGCAAGGAAGAGATCTACCGCAGGTTGTGCCACCTCGATCTTGAAGTGGTACTGGACTAGGCCCTCGGGCCATAACCGTAACGGAGAATGACCATGGCCAAAGAAGGCTCGGTAGCCCCCAAGGAACGCATCAACGTCACTTTCAAACCCGCCACCGGCGGTGCTCAGGAAGAGATCGAACTGCCACTGAAACTGATGGTTCTGGGTGACTTCACCCAACGCGCCGACGATCGCAAGATCGAAGACCGCAAGCCGATCAGCATCGACAAAAACAGCTTCGACGAAGTGCTGGCCAAGCAGGAACTCAACCTGACCTTCGCCGTGCCTAATCGCCTGCAAGACGACGCCGAAGGCGACGACATGGCGGTGCAGCTGCGCATCAACTCGATGAAGGACTTCAACCCGGCCAATGTAGTCGATCAGGTCCCTGAGCTGAAAAAACTAATGGAACTGCGCGACGCCCTGGTTGCTCTGAAAGGTCCACTGGGCAACGCCCCGGCCTTCCGCAAGGCAATCGAAAGCGTGCTGGCTGACGACGACTCGCGTGACCGCGTACTCGGCGAACTCGGCCTGGCTGCCCAAGGCAAGCTGGACTCCTGATTCAATTAACAAGGAAGCTAATTCATGAGCACTAGTGCAGCAGTAGAAAGCGGTCGCAGCGCCGCCGACCTCGGCATCCTCGACCGCATCATTGCCGAGACCAAACTGACTCCGGACGACGAAGCCTATGACATCGCCAAGCGTGGCGTGTCGGCCTTTATCGAAGAGTTGCTGAAGCCGCAGAACGAAAATGAGCCCGTGAAAAAGGCCATGGTCGACCGCATGATCGCGGAGATCGACGCCAAGCTCAGCCGGCAGATGGACGAAATCCTCCACAACGCTGAATTCCAGGCGCTGGAATCCTCCTGGCGCGGCCTCAAGCTGCTGGTGGACCGCACCAACTTCCGCGAAAACATCAAGCTGGAGATCATCAACGCCTCCAAGCAGGATCTGCTCGATGACTTCGAAGACAGCCCGGAAATCACCCAGTCCGGCCTGTACAAGCACATCTACACCGCCGAATACGGCCAGTTCGGTGGCCAGCCGGTTGGCGCCCTGATCGCCAACTACTTCTTCGACCCGAGCGCACCGGACGTCAAGACCCTGCAATACGTTGCCAGCGTCGCCAGCATGTCGCACGCACCGTTTATCGCCGCTGCCGGTCCAAAATTCTTCGGCCTGGAAAGCTTCACCGGCCTGCCGGACCTGAAGGATCTGAAAGATCACTTCGAAGGCCCACAATTCGCCAAATGGCAGAGCTTCCGCGAGCAGGAAGATGCTCGCTATGTCGGCCTGACCGTACCGCGCTTCCTCCTGCGCAACCCGTACGATCCGGAAGACAACCCGGTGAAGACCTTCGTCTACAAAGAGAACGTCGCCAACAGCCACGAGCATTACCTGTGGGGCAACACCGCCTACACCTTTGCTTCCAAGCTGACCGACAGCTTCGCCAAGTTCCGCTGGTGCCCGAACATCATCGGCCCGCAGAGCGGTGGCGCGGTAGAAGACCTGCCGCTGCACCACTTCGAAAGCATGGGCGAAATCGAAACCAAGATTCCGACCGAAGTGCTGGTCTCCGACCGTCGTGAATACGAGCTGGCCGAAGAAGGCTTTATCGCCCTGACCATGCGCAAAGGCAGCGACAACGCCGCGTTCTTCTCCGCCAACTCGGCGCAGAAGCCAAAGTTCTTCGGCATCAGCGAAGAAGGCAAGACCGCTGAACTGAACTACAAGCTCGGCACCCAGCTGCCGTACATGTTCATCATCAACCGTCTGGCCCACTACCTGAAAGTGCTGCAGCGCGAGCAGATCGGCGCCTGGAAAGAGCGCACCGACCTGGAGCTGGAACTCAACAAGTGGATCCGCCAGTTCGTTGCCGACCAGGAAAACCCGAGCTCCGAAGTACGTAGCCGTCGTCCGCTGCGCGCCGCTCAGGTGATCGTCAGTGATGTAGATGGTGAGCCGGGCTGGTACCGCGTCAGCCTCAACGTGCGCCCGCACTTCAAGTACATGGGTGCCGATTTCACCCTGTCGCTCGTCGGCAAGCTGGACAAGGAATAAGCATCCTTATGTCAGGTTACGGAAGCCTATTCGAACGCCTCGGCGGTGAAGCCAGCCAGCGCGCTGGCTGGAGCCGCGAGGTCGCCGCCATGGCGTCGGTGGCTACCCACCTGGCGAAAATGCTCAGCACCCGGGCGGGCAGCGTGCAAACGCTGCCCGACTACGGGTTGCCCGATCTCAACGATATGCGCCTGTCGCTGCACGATTCGCTACAGCAGGCGCGTATCGCCATCGAACGCTTTATCGAAGCGTACGAACCGCGTTTAAGCGACGTGCGGGTGATTTCCCTGCCCCGCGACAACAACCCGCTAAGCCTGGCCTTTGCCATCGAAGGCCTGCTGGAAGTGGACGGCTTTAAACGCCAAGTCAGTTTCTCCGCGCGCCTGGATGGCAGCGGACAGGTCAAGGTCAATTAAGGAGAGCCCATGTCCGGTAAACCCGCAGCCCGCGTCAGCGACCCAACCGCCTGCCCGATTCCCGGCCACGGCACCAACCCGATTGTCGCCGGTTCCCCCGACGTGCTGTTCGACAGCCTGCCCGCCGCCCGCATGGGCGACCCCACCGGCTGCGGCAGCGCCCTGGCCAGCGCGGTCATTCCCACCGTGCTGATCAACAACAAGCCCGCCACCGTGCTCGGCACCGTGGGCAGCCATGGCAACCCGGTGATCGCCGGTTCCGGCACCGTGCTGATTGGCGGCTGAGCCGACACAGCCACAAGGACGAACTGCTGAATGTCTTTTAACCACTACTACCAGAGCGAACTCACCGCCCTGCGCCAACTCGGTAAGCGCTTTGCCGAGCGCAGCCCGGCGTTGGCGCCGTTTCTTGGGCAGAGCGGGCGCGACCCGGATGTCGAGCGGCTGCTGGAAGGTTTCGCCTTTCTGACCGGGCGCCTGCGGCAGAAGCTCGATGACGAGCTACCGGAGCTGACTCACTCGCTGATGCATCTGCTGTGGCCGAACTATATGCGCCCGCTGCCGGCATTCAGCATGTTGCAGTTCGACCAGCTCAAGCGCCCGGGCGGTGCCTTGCTGGTGCCACGGCATACGCCGGTGGAATCCAAGCCGATCCAGGGCGTGACCTGCCGTTTCCGCACCGCCTTTGCTACCGAGGTGCTGCCACTGGCGCTGAATGGTCTGGATTACTCGGTAAAGGGTGATGGTGCGCTGCTCAGCCTGCGCCTGGCGATGAGTGCCGATGGTCATCTGGGCGATCTCGACCTCAAGCAGTTGCGTCTGCACCTGTCCGGCGAGCGCTATATCAGCCAGCTGCTGTACCTGAGCCTGTTGCGCCACCTCGGCGGTGTGCAGCTGGTGCTGCTGAATGCGGCCGGCAAGCCGTTGCAGGGGGCCGATGAGCGTCCATTGCTGCCGCAGCAACTGCCGGCCAGCAATGTTCAGCCGGTGGGTTTTGCCGAAGATCAGGCGCTGATCCCCTACCCGCTGAACACCTTCCGCGGGTACCGCTACCTGCAGGAATACTTCGCCTTCCAGGACAAGTTCCTGTTCGTCGACCTGCTCGGCCTGGATGTGCTCAAGCGCGTGCCCGAAGACGTGCTCAAGCAGGCGCGCGGCATCGAGCTGCGTTTCGATATCCACAAGGCCGGCGTGCAACGTATCCGCCCGACCCTGGATAACGTGCGTTTGTACTGCACGCCGGTGGTCAACCTGTTCGCCCATGACGCCATCCCGATCCGCCTGGACGGCAAGCAGGACCAGTACCTGCTGCTGCCCTCGGAACTCGACTCCGAGCATTGCGGGGTGTTCTCGGTGGATCGCGTCACCGGCTGGAAGCCCGGCGGCAAGGGCTATGAAGAGTACGTGCCGTTCGAATCCTTCGAGCATGACGCCAGCTTCGACGTGCCCCTGGCGCGCCCGCACTACAGCGTGCGCCAGCAACCTTCGCTGCTTGGCGACGGCCTGGAAACCTACCTGAGTTTCGGCCTGCGCAACCTCGATCAGCATGAAACGCTGTCCATCGAGCTGACCTGCACCAACCAGAACCTGCCACGTCAGCTGGGCCTCGGTGATATCTGCATGCCCTGCGAGGACACCCCGGAGTTTCTCACCTTCCGCAATATCAGCGCGGTCACGCCGAGCTACGCGCCACCACTGCACCGCGACTTTCTGTGGAAGCTGATCAGCAATATGTCGCTGAACTACCTGTCGCTGGCCAACGTCGACGCGCTCAAGGTGATCCTCGAAACCTATGACCTGCCGCGCTACTACGACCAGCACGCGGAGAAAGTCAGCAAGCGCCTGCTCGACGGCCTGAAAAGCATCAGCCATCAGCACGTCGACCGCCTGCACCGCGGCCTGCCGGTACGCGGCGTACGCACGCAATTGACGATCAACCCCGAGGGTTATGTGGGCGAGGGCGACCTGTTCCTCTTCGCCACCGTACTCAATGAATTTTTCGCCCTGTATGCCAGCTTGAACTCGTACCACGAGCTGCGCGTACAGAGCACACAGGGAGAGGTGTACCAATGGACGCCGCGCATGGGGCTACAGCCCCTGCTCTAAACCGGCTTAGCCGGGGCATCCGCGAGTACAGCCTGTTTCAGGGTGTGCAGCTGGTGCTGGAACGCTTGCACGCCGCCCATCCTGAACTGGATGAGGAGGCGCTGTATCAGCGACTGGAACTGCAGGCCAACCCGAGCATGGGGTTCCCCGGTAGCGATATCGATCGCGTGCAATTCTTTGAAGAGCACGGCGAGCTGCGCGCGCGCCTACGCATCAACCTGGTCAGCCTGTTTGGTGCCGGCTCGCCGCTGCCGGCGTTCTACGGCGAACAGGCACTGGGCGACAGCGAAGATGGCAACCCGACCCGGGACTTCCTCGACCTGTTCAACAACCGCCTGCAGCGTCTGCTGCTGCCGACCTGGCAGAAATACCGCTACCACACACGCTTCCAGAGCGGCGCGGTCGACCCGTTCTCCGCGCACCTGTTTGCCCTGATCGGCCTGGGCGGCGAAACCATTCGCAGCGCCTCCGAGCTGAACTGGAAACGCCTGCTGCCCTACCTCGGCCTGCTCAGCCTGCGCGCCCACTCGGCGGCGCTGATCGAGTCGGTGCTGCGCTACTACTTCAAGCACGCCGACCTGCATATCGAGCAGTGCCTGGAGCGTCAGGTGGAAATCCTCGGCGAGCAGCGCAACCGCCTCGGTCTGGCCAACAGCCAGCTGGGTGAAAGCCTGGTGCTCGGCGAGTTCGTGCGTGACCGCGGCGGCAAGTTCCGCATCCATGTACGCCAGCTGAACTGGGATCGCTTCCATGAATTTCTGCCCATCGGCAGCGGCTACCAACCGCTCTGCGCGCTGGTGCGCTTCACCCTGCGCGACCCGCTGGATTACGACATCCGCCTGGAACTGCGCCAGGACGAAATACGCGAATTGCGCCTCGGCGCGGACAACCCCTGCCTGCTCGGCTGGACCACTTGGCTGGGGCGTGACAACGCCGACGGCGTGGTCACCCTCGGCAGCAAAGCTCATTAAGGAAGATGGAAATGATCAACGTCGATTTACAGCAACTGGTGCAAGCCCTCGACGCTGCCAGCAAACAGGATCTGGAATGCGCCGCCGAGCGCTGCGTGGTGCGCGGCGGCAGCAAGATTCTGGTGGAAGACCTGTTGCTCGGCCTGCTTGAGCGTCCCGAAGGCTTGCTGCCTCGCGCCCTGCAGGATGCCGAAGTGGACGCCGGTGAGCTGGCCCGCGCGCTGCAACCGCGTGGCGAACACAGCGAATCGCGCAACCCGGTGTTTGCCACCGAACTGGTGCAATGGCTGCAGGACGCCCTGCTGGTTGCCAGCCTGGAGCTCGGCCAGAGCCAGATTGATGAAGCCGCGCTGATCCTCGCCCTGCTGCGCAACCCGATGCGCTACGCCGGCAGCCACTATCAGCCACTGCTGGCCAAGCTGAATGCCGAGCGCCTGCGCGAATTCGCCATGGCCCGGCAGCCGCAAACCGCTGCAGGTAAACCCGCAGCCGGTGGCGAATCGAACCTCTCGCGCTTCACTCACAACTTCACCCAGCAAGCTCGCGACGGCAAGCTCGACCCGGTGCTGTGCCGCGACGGCGCGATCCGCCAGATGATCGACATCCTCGCCCGCCGGCGTAAAAGCAACCCAATCGTGGTCGGCGAAGCCGGTGTTGGTAAAACGGCCATCGTCGAAGGCCTGGCCCTGCGCATCGCCGCCGGTGAAGTGCCGGCAGCGCTCAAGGGTGTCGAACTGCTGTGCCTGGACCTCGGCCTGCTGCAAGCCGGCGCCAGCGTCAAAGGTGAATTCGAACGCCGCCTGCAGGGCGTGATCGATGAAGTGAAGGGTTCGCCCAAGTCGATCATCCTGTTTATCGATGAAGCCCACACCCTGATCGGTGCCGGCGGCCAGGCCGGCAGCGGCGACGCGGCCAACCTGCTCAAACCCGCCCTGGCGCGTGGCGAGCTGCGCACCATCGCCGCCACCACCTGGAGCGAATACAAGAAGTACTTCGAGAAGGACCCGGCCCTGGCCCGCCGCTTCCAGCCGGTGCAGCTGCATGAGCCAACCGTCGATGAAGCCGTAACCATCCTCCGCGGCCTGGCGCCTGTTTACGAGAAAAGCCACGGCATCTACCTGCGTGACGACGCCGTAGTCGCCGCCGCCGAGCTGTCCGCGCGCTACCTGGCTGGCCGCCAGCTGCCGGACAAAGCCGTCGATGTACTCGACACCGCCTGCGCCCGTGTACGTATCAGCCTGGCCGCAGCCCCAGAAGCGCTGGAGCGCCTGCGCGGCGAAATCGCCGAAGGTGAGCGGCAGAGCGAGGCCATGGGCCGCGATATGGAAGCCGGCCTGAACATCGACAGTGAAATCCTCGACCAACTCGAAGCACGCCTGAGCCAGGCCCGCGCCGAACTGGAGCAGATCGAAACCCGTTGGGCGGTGCAACGTGAACTGGCCGAACGCCTGCTGGAATTGCGCAAGCAGTGCGCCAGCCTGCGCCAAAACCCTAGCGAAGCCGAGAACAGTGACGGCCAGGCGGTGCAGCTGGAGCAACTGGAAGGCGAACTGCGCGCCGTGCAAGCCGAGCTGGCCAGCGCTCAGGTGAATGAGCGCCTGGTCAGTTTCGAAGTTTGCCCGCGCCTGGTGGCCGAAGTGATCAGCCACTGGACCGGCGTCCCGCTGAGCCAGCTGGCCCGCGAACACAACAGCAAGGTGCTGACCTTCGCCAGCGACCTGCGCCAGCGCGTACGTGGCCAGGAGCAAGCCATCGCCGCGCTGGACCGCTCGATGCGCGCCACCGCCGCCGGCCTTAATCGCGCCGATGCGCCGGTCGGCGTATTCCTGCTGGTCGGCCCCAGCGGCGTCGGTAAAACCGAAACCGCCCTGGCCCTGGCGGATCTGCTGTATGGCGGTGAGCGCTTCCTCACCACCATCAACATGTCCGAATTCCAGGAGAAGCACACCGTTTCCCGCCTGATCGGCGCGCCGCCCGGCTACGTCGGCTATGGCGAAGGCGGCATGCTCACCGAAGCCGTGCGGCAGAAGCCCTATTCGGTGGTGCTGCTCGATGAAGTGGAAAAAGCCGATCCGGACGTGATGAACGTCTTCTATCAGATCTTCGACAAGGGCGTGGCCAACGACGGTGAAGGCCGCGAGATCAACTTCCGCAATTGCCTGATCCTGATGACCAGCAACCTGGCCAGCGAGCGTATCGCCAGCCTCTGCCAGGGCGGCCAACGTCCGGATGCAGAAGAGTTGGAACAGGCGATTCGCCCGACCCTGACTCAGCACTTCAAACCGGCGCTGCTCGGTCGCATGCGTGTGGTGCCGTATTACCCGATCAATGGCGAGGTGCTCAACGAGCTGGTCGGTCTCAAACTCGCGCGTTTCGGCGAACGTCTGCAACGCCGTCAGCTGCAGTTCAGCCATTGCCCGGCGCTGCTGGAAAACCTCGCCGAACGTTGCAGCCACAGCGACAGCGGCGCGCGCCTGATCGATCACCTGATCGACCAGCACCTGCAACCGCTGGTGGTCGACCGCCTGCTCGACGCCATGGCCAGCGGCGAAAGCCTGCAACGCGTACACGCCACCCTGGACGGCGAAGGGACGGTGGTTTGTGAGTTCGCTTAACGTGTCGCTGATGTTCAGCCAGGTGCCGCAGCCACTGCGCTATGCCGAAGCGCTGTTGCAACGCTTCGCCACGCTGGCACGCGCGGCCAATAGCGATGCCCTGCTCGGCGGCCTGGTGGAAAGCGCCGCGCAGCTGTCGGGCAGCGAACTGAGCCAGCTGTACCTGCTCGACGACACCCACACTCGCCTGACCCTGTCTGCCGAATGGCAGGACGGCCTACTGCAGCCGCGCGCGGATGCCAGCCTGTCCAGCGACTACGACGGCGAACAGCTGCTGCAGTACTGCCTGTGCCAGAACCAGACGCTGAGCCTCAATGAGCTGGACAGCAGCTTGCACCAGACCGGCTTCCTCCCCGAGGCGCAACAGCCCTGGCGCAGCCTGCTGTGCCAGCCGCTGCTGGATGAGCAGAAAGGCGTCACCGGCCTGCTGCTGATTGCCAGCCAGCGCGCGCGGGAGCTGCAGGGTTTTGCCGACTCGCTCGGCCACCTGGGCAGCTTTGTTGTCGCCCAACAGCATCTGCTGCAGCGCCTGCGTTCGCCGCGCAGCGAGCAGCAGGTTGCCGTGGTCAGCACGCCCTGCGCCAGCGGCTATGGCCTGATTGGCGACAGCCCGGCGATGCGCAGCGTTTACCAGCTGATCAGCAAAGTGCTGCACAACCCGGTCAGCGTTTTGCTGGCGGGCGAAACCGGCACCGGCAAGGAGCTGGTGGCCCGCGCCATCCACGATTGTGGTTTCCGCCGCAGCAAGGCCTTTGTCGTGCAGAACTGCGCCTCGCTGCCGGAAAACCTGCTGGAAAGCGAACTGTTCGGCTACCGCAAAGGCGCCTTCAGCGGCGCCGACCGCGACCATCAGGGCCTGTTCGATGCGGCCAATGGCGGCACCCTGTTTCTCGATGAAATCGGTGATATGCCGCTCAGCCTGCAAGCCAAACTGCTGCGCGTGCTGCAGGAAGGCGAAGTGCGCCCGCTGGGCTCCACCGCCACACACAAGGTCGATGTACGCATCGTCGCCGCCACTCACCACAACCTGCGCAACCTGGTGGAAGAAGGCCGTTTCCGCGAAGACCTGTTCTATCGCCTGGCGCAGTTCCCCATCGAACTGCCGGCTCTGCGTGAACGCGATCAGGACATCCTGACCCTGGCGCGCTATTTCGCCGACAAGGCCAGCAGCTTTCTGCAGCGCAACCCATGCCGCTGGGCCGACAGCACCCTCGATCACCTGGCCCGCTACCCCTTCCCCGGCAACGTGCGCGAACTCAAAGGCCTGGTCGAACGGGCCGTGCTGCTGTGTGAAGGCGGCGAGCTGCTGCCGGAACATTTCGACCTGCGCCAGGCCGGCAGCAACGATGACCCCGGCATGAACCTGCGCGAGCGCATGGAGCGCGTCGAACGCAGCCTGCTGCTCGACTGCCTGCGCAAGAACCGTGGCAACCAGACCAGCGCCGCCTGCGAACTCGGCCTGCCGCGCCGCACCCTGCTGTATCGCATGCAGCGGCTGAATATCAGCCCGGCTGACGTGTAAGGCTTAAGGAGAAGAGCATGTTCAACGCCGCCAATCAGAGTTACGTCAATCCCCTCAGCGCTGTGCTTGTCCAGCCGCAACGTGGCCATGTAGGAGTCTTCGCGTGAAACCTACTCCAGCGAATGCAACTGCGCTTGGCGAACACTTCTACCTGTTCCAAAAAGCGCCAGGACAACCGAGCAAGAAGCTGATCATCACCAGCCACGGTGCCTATGTGCCAGGCATGCACCTGTCCGTGCCTGCTAACAGCTCGCTGGTGTTCTACGGACCGGATGGCAAGACCCTGCAAGACCCTGGGCTGGGCAATGTGATGCGCGGCGAAGTTGAGGTGCACGAGCGCAAGGGGCCGGGTACGACCACCCGCAACTATTTGGTTTCCAAATACAGCGACGACCAGTACTCGAGCATTGCCTATGGTGCCAAGCTCGAAGGGGTCGACATCCTCACCGTGCGCAACCGCAAAACCCCGACTCTGCTACTGCAGAACAGCACCATTGCCCTGAGCGATGTTTTCAATGAATTGAGCAAGAACGGCCTGCAGTACGACGAAATCCACTGTGTGTTTTGCCGTAATTTTCTCTTTCACCCCAAGCCCGAAACGCATATTGCTCCGGCCGTGACGCCACCAACATCGGCTGCAGCGGTCGCCTCCAACTCCAGAAGCAGTGCGGTATCAGCCTCTGCAGTCGTTCGCGCCTTGACTGGCAACGCCGCCAACCTTGCCACAAGCCTGGCACCTAACCGCTTCACCCTGGCGATTGAAGGCCTCAACCACGATCTACAGGTACTCGAATTTACCGGCCGTGAAACCATCAGCCAGCCGTTCGTGTTCGAGCTGGAGCTGATCAGCGAGCGCCCCGATCTCGATCTGGAAAGCCTGCTGCACCAACCGGCATTTCTTGCCTTTACCCAAGATGGCGGAGGGGTGCATGGCCTGGTCTACCGCGTCGCCCAGGGTGATTCCGGCAAGCGCATGACCCGCTACCACATCACTCTACGCCCGCAGCTGGCTTACCTGGCGCATCGCATCAATCAGCGGATTTTCCAGCACCTGAGCGTGGAAAAAATCATCAGCCAGGTGCTCGAAGAACACGGCATTCAGAGCAATGCCTACAAATTCCAGTTCGGCACCAGCGTCTATCCAGACCGCGAATACTGCGTGCAGTACGACGAAAGCGACCTGCACTTTATCCAGCGCCTGTGCGAGGAAGAAGGTATTCATTACCACTTCCAGCACAGCGAACAAGGCCATGTGCTGGTCTTCGGCGATGATCAGACGGTGTTCCCCAAGCTGGCGCCCACCGCGTACCAGCAGGACAGCGGCTTGGTTGCCGACGAGCCAGTGATCAAGCGCTTCGCCCTGCGCCTGGAAACCCGTAGCAACCGCGTAACCCGCCGCGACTACAACTTCGAAAAGCCCAAACTGCTGATGGAAGCCGCCTTCAACAGCGAGTTCCAACCCGACCTCGAGGACTACGACTACCCCGGTCGTTTTGTCGAACGCGAGCGCGGCAAACACCTGGCCAAACGCAACCTGGAACGCCACCGCAGCGACTATGAACTGGCCAACGGTGAAAGCGACCAGCCACTGCTGGTCAGCGGCCACTTCCTCAACCTCAGCGCGCATCCGCGTGATGACTGGAACCAGCTCTGGCTGCTGACCGAAATCAGCCATGAAGGCAAACAGCCGCAGGTGCTGGAAGAGTCCGTCACCAGCCACACCCAGGTCAGTGACGGCTTCCAGCAGGGTTACCGCAACCGCTTTAGCGCCACACCTTGGGATGTGCTGCATCGCCCAGCACTGAAACACCCAAAACCCAAGGTGCTTGGCAGCCAGACGGCCGTGGTCACCGGCCCCGCGGGTGAAGAGATCCACTGCGACCAATACGGTCGGGTCAAAGTGCAGTTTCACTGGGACCGCGAAGGCCAGGCAGACGATAAGACCAGCTGCTGGTTGCGCGTTTCCTCCAGCTGGGCCGGCGATGGCTACGGCGCTATCGCCATCCCGCGCATCGGCATGGAAGTGCTGGTGACCTTCCTCGAAGGCGATCCCGACCAGCCGCTGGTCACCGGTTGCCTGTACCACGCCGCCCACGTCGTGCCCTACGCGCTGCCAGCGAACAAAACCCGCAGCCTGTTCAAAACCCTGAGCAGCCCAGGCGGTGGCGGCTACAACGAGCTGCGCATCGAAGACAAAAAAGGCGCCGAACAGATCTACCTGCACGCCCAGCGCGACTGGGACGAAAACATCGAGCACGACCAGAAAATCCGCATCGGCCACGAACGCCACGACACCGTCGAAGCCAACAGCTACAGCCAGTTTCTCGCCGAAGAACACCGCACCACCCACGCCGACCGCAAGGTGGAAACCCGCAGCAACGACCACCTCACCGTCGGGCAGAAACAGCATGTAAAAGTCGGCGTCGGCCAATTCGTCGAAGCCGGCAACGAAATCCACTACTACGCCGGCAACAAAGTGGTGATCGACGCCGGCATGGAACTCACCGCCAGCGGCGGCGGCAGCTTTCTCAAGCTTGATCCGGGCGGCGTCACGCTCAGCGGCGCGACGATCAAAATGAACTCTGGTGGTGCACCGGGCGTGGGGACTGGGATCGGCATTGTGCTGCCGGTTATTCCGGGGGCGGCGGATGCGGATAAAGCTGGGGAGCTACTGCAACCGATAGCCCCAGGGGCCTTTACCCTCAGTACCCACCGCAATCAGCCGCTCATTTCACGTTGTGGCAAGCAAAGTAACGGCGCCTGTAGCCGTAAGGATTGCCCATGCATACGTGGCTAACAACGCTTGAAGACCTGCCCCAGTCCACACCTGAAGAGTGGCACGCAGAGGGTCAGGTGTACTTCATCCTAGATCGGGTGCTCCACCCCCAGGCGCTGGAAAAGCTCTATCAGGCAGAAGGCGCTATCGAAACTCGCATGCTCTTCCAGAGCAGCGATTATGCGGCCTTAATCGATAGCAGCCCTGTCTGGATTTCGGCCCAAGCCAATAGCCAGGCCGAGAGTCTGGCCGCTCAGCTTTGCCATGACCGACTGTCTGGCATAGCCATCCAGTCCAACCAAACGGCAGAGGATGCCTTCAGTCATGCGCAATCGCTGCTGACTGTAAACAGCACGACCCACGGCGAAAGCCTCTGCCGGTTTTACGACCCTCGGCTGTGGAGCGCACTGGCTTTATCGTTTGACGAAAATAACCAAGCAGATCTCTTCGGCCCATGGAGTCGCGTGTTTACACCCGGCAACACGCTTATCGGTTCAGAGAACTCTTGGCTGCAATGGCAACGCCCACAAACAACGCAAGCTGCCACCACTCAACAACTGACGCTGGGGAGCTATGAACTGCAGCTGCACCAGGAAGTCCGTTGGCTCTATTGGTTGTCACACCACACAACAGCATTTGCAAACCCGCTTAGCCAAGCGGAAATCCGCAGAGTTATCGATAACCTGCAACTGCTGAGCACTCACGGAGTCGATGAGGCTAGGCACTTACAACGCTTGCTACTGCTGCTGAATAAACAGCCGCTGCAGGAGCAAGACACAACTATGTCGATTCTGCGCAGTGACCTGCCCCTACTCCAGAAACTCGAAAAATTGGAAACGCTGACATGACAGGAACGTCCACTTCCCCAGCGAACAGCTGCAAAGCCAACCCAATTCCCTTGCCGCAGATCGCCCGCGGAATAACGGCCGACCAAAGTGTGTTCTCCGACGACGCAGCCCCAGCATGCTCGCCGAAAGCCTTTGCTGATATCGCCTATGTCACCGGCCAACGCAAATTCTGGTTGCTACCTGAACGCTTGCAAACGCTACTGATCGAGTGCTCCAACGAGCTGAGTGCCTCAGCCGTGCTGAAGGATCGCGATGCGCGCAACCAAGCCCTTGCCGAGCATGGTCTGCATGAACCGTTTATCCCAATCGATGCGTATGTTTTCCTCAGCCCAGAAGACCAGCAGCACTATGACGCCATCGAAGAAGAGATACGCAGCCTAAAAGAACAGATTGCAGCCGATGAACCGCGCGTGTTGCAGCGTTACGATGCGGCCGAGCAAAAAGTGCTGAGCCAACGCGGCATTAACGCCCAGAAACCCTACCTGGCAGAACTCAGAGACGCGCGCGCCGAGTTACACAGCGCCCTACGTGATCGCCGTGAACGTCTGCGCAAGCTGCACCTCAAGCGCGGCAAGCTGCGCAGCAAAGGCTACAGCATCGCCAAGGGCGTCGGCTTCCATATCGAAAACGAGAAAATGTACGGCCTGCGTGAAGTTCAAGTGCGCGAAGCGCTGCAGGCCTACAACAGCTTTATGGCGAAAGTCAGGGGTATCGACTTCACCGAATACAACCGCCTCACCAATGAATATCAGCCTGTCTGGGATGTACTCAACGCCTACCGCAAGGTCATTGAGTCGTGCCAGAGCGGCGCACTGGATTGCCAGGCACTGGAAGACTTTCGCGCGCGCTACGACTACCTCGTCGAGTACCGCCTAGGTGGCTATATCGAGCCCATCATCGCCCTTGCGAACCTAGGTATCGCGACACCAGAGTTCGCCCTGTGTAGCAATAGCGATATGGCCAGCGGCCTGAAGGAATACAAGGATTACCTTGAGGCCTACAAGAAGAAGCAACAGGTCATCAACGACGCCGAAGAACGCTTCGATAGATTCGTCAAAGCCACAGGTGGCTACTCACCGCCCCCCTCCGAACTATTAAGTAAACAGCGGGCAAAAATTGCCGAGCTAGAGCCCATTCTCGATCGGCTACGACAGCAAGCGGACGCCAACATGCAGCGCATGCGGCCAACGCGCCAGTTGCTGTGGGACACCCACAGCTACGAAATGCGCCATCAGGACAGCGTCTGCAATGACGACATCCCCCTGCGCGAGTTCTCCCTTGCCTCAGTTACACGCCCGCTGGCCCACCTCAGCCTGTATGACCTGGCCAACAAAAGTGACCCTGAACTGGCCGCGACCCTGAAAAAGGATCACGCACGCACCGCACGCTTCGCCTCACTCTATCGAGCCGACCCGGACGCCATCTTTTCTGCGTTTCTTGAGCGCCAGGGCGCGATCCCTCTTGAAGAACAAGACCCAAGATGGTTCGACAAGAACGGCCTGTTTGCCGCCGATGATTTCTTTAACTACCTGCAAGAAAGTGGCTGGCAGGTAAAAAGCCTGGAAAGCCAGGCAGAAACCTGGGGCAAGAAGCTCTTACAAATGATTTTCGAGGACTCGACCCGGCAACGACTGCGGCTGTTCGACACCTCTTATCAAGCCCAGTTTGTCCGCCTGCTGGGGATGGATGCCAGCGAAGTTAACGTTAACGCGGTTGTCCGCACGGCATCACCGCATGTAATACCCGCCGCCGAACTGGATGCTCTGACCACCCGCACGGAGTGGATGGAAACCACCACCACCGCAGAGGCAGCCGGCCCCGACGACTCCCCGAAAATTCTCAAGGAGCGCACCCTGGCATCCGCGGCCCTCGGTATGACCGTCGATATTGGCCGCGGCGAAGTCGACTTGGTGAATATCGAAATACCTAAAAAAGCTGAAGCCTCGGCCATCACGTTGCGTTTCAACACACCAGAGGGCACCGAAGCCAGCCAACCCATCGGGCATTTCTACCTGAGCTATAGCGTGGTCGCCTGGGGGTTTGCCGGGGTCAGCCTGATGCTCGCCCGCGAGGTCGTGCTGGAAGTTGATAACAATGGTCGCCCTAGCATCAGCGGGGTGGATTTCGGCCAGCGCCAAGGACAAGCCGCCAGCCTCAAACTGTTTGCCGGCGCGCAGGTTGGCTGCACCATCAAAGGTGGCCTGCACTGGAAGCCGCCACTGGATGCGTTAATCCTCAGCCCAAACCTGGATGATAAGAAAGAAGCCAACTGGCAAACACTTAGCGCCTTTATGGCAGAGGGCTCCCTGGGGGTCGGCATTGGCCGTGAGTTCGACTTCCGTGTGGGGCTTATTGGCGGCAAGCTGATGTTCAGCATTAAGGCCTCAGTGTTCTTCGGCCCAGGAGCCAAAGGCGCCTACAGCTTCGAGCTGGACTACCAAGGCATTAAACAACTGCTGATGCTGTATCGCCGGGTGCTGATGCGTAACAACTTCCGCCGTATCGACTGGATCGATGAAAACGCCTTCACCTACCTCAGCAAAATAACCTTGTTCGGTACCCTTACCCTGGCCAACGTCTCCGAATTTAGTGCGTTATTGTTAACCAAACTCGACTCACTGATTGATGAAGTGATCGGCAACCCCAGTAAACGCGCCGGGCAAATCGCCTACACCTTGGTCAACGATATCAACCAAGAGGCTCTAGGGAAGTGGTTTCTAGGCATGCCACCAGAAACGTTGGGGCCACTGCTCTATACACTGAGCAGTGAACCTTGTGAGTTCGTTATACAAAACGATGAACAAGCAAAACCGGATAAGTATTCAGCCCAGCAAGCAAGTGACTTCCAGCAAATCGCCATCGCTCGCTGCTTGGAGTGGACAGCCGGTAACGCTAGCGGAAAGCGCTTTAGCGAGCTTGACCCAAACCCCGCGCAAATACTTTTTCAGAAAGCGCTTGAGCGCATGAGTATTGATGCGAGCCATACCGACGACAAACTAAGAAATGCGAAAATTAAATTAACCACTTTAGATAATTTTATGGGTAAATTTACGCGAGACCCAGAGGCAGAAACTAGCCAATCAAAATACATACAATTCAGAAGAGCCTTGACCATGCATGTCAATGTGCTTTTTGAACTGTTGAACTAGAAGCTGAGGATTCAATGCATATTAATAAATCATCTATATTTTTTCTTACCTTACTTTGCATAACAACACAGGCATACTCAGACCAAGACGCATTTCAAGAAGGGGTTATGATTTATAACCAAAACGACTGGATAAACTCACAACCATACCTGAGATCCGCTGCAGAAGAAGGGAATAGTGAAGCTCAGTACTTCCTAGCAGAAGCATTACGTCTTTCCAATAGGTATATGACAGAAGAGTCCCAGAAGTGGTACGTGGCCGCAGCGGAGCAAAATGATTTATTTGCCATGATACGCCTCTCGGACAGTGATGATCTCTGCGGGGTACTACAGAAAAACTGCGAAAAAAATCAAACCTACTGGAAAAATAGAGCACTAAAAATAGCGCAAGAACAGGCCAGCAACGGAAACAATGTGGCGATGCATGCCCTCTATTACCTAACAGGCGATAGAGGCTGGTTAAAAAAGGCTGCAGATGCCGGAAATGAAGAAGCCGGGTACTTTCTCGCTGAGCTAATGCTAAGTGATACAAGAGATAAGAAAACAGGAAAATCAACCCTCCAACCTGAAGCAGAAAAATACCTGAAAAAGTCCGCTGCCGGTAATAATCCAAAAGCGATGATTCTTATCTCATCAATAATGAATGAGCGCGGCGAATACTCTGCCTCAAAAAAATGGCTTGAAAAGTGTCTTTTATCCAGTCATTACAGCTGCTTGTTACGCTTTGAAAATATTCATAAGCGGCTGACAGGGACTTATAAAAACCTCGATTATCAACCGAATAAGGCTATAGCTTATGGCATACTACTTTTCAGAAGAGATGCCCTAGGTAAAGCTAAAACTAGCAGTATGTTCGACACCTTTGAAGACGAGCTAACTGCCGAGCAAAAAGCCGAGGGCGAGAAGTTCTTCCATGAATGGAAGAAAACTCACCCTCCGCTTTCCTATCATGTTCCCAAGCTTGGTTTCTAGGTACAAAGGTACAAAGGTACAAAGGTACAAAGGTACAAAGGTACAAAGGTACAAATACTATGCTGTCGCGAATCCTGTTACTTACTGCATTTCTATTCGCCAATATGTCAAACGCCGACGCATTGGCAAAAGAACAGTTCGCAAAAGGATTTATGCTGTACAACCAGAACGATTGGATTAACTCACAAGAGCCTCTTCGCACAGCAGCCAAAGCCGGTAAAAGTGAAGCGCAATATTATCTAGCCGAGTCGCTACGACTTTCCAACCGCTATATGACAGAAAAGTCCCAGCGTTGGTATACCGCCGCAGCCGAACAAAATGACCTGTTCGCAATGATACGTCTTTCCGATAGCGATGACCTCTGCGGAATACTGCAAGAAAGTTGTAAAAAAGACCGTCACTATTGGAAGATCAAGGCCAAAAAATTAGCCCTAGAACAGGCGCAAACCGGAAATAATGTAGCGATGTATGCCCTCTACTATCTAACAGGCGATAGAGAATGGTTAAAAAAAGCTGCAGAAGCCGGCAATCATGAAGCTGGATATTTTCTCGCTGACTTAATACTGAGCGAAACGAGGAAACAAGAAACAGGAAAAACGAAATTAACCCGTGAGGGCGAAAAAATTCTCAGAAAGTCAGCAGAGGAAGGCAACCCCAAAGCCATGTCGTTTCTTTCGTTAAGACTAAATAGAGCAGGAAACTATATTGAATCGAAAAAATGGTTAGAGAAGTGCTTATTAACCAGTCATGCCGATTGTGTGTTGGCACTAGAAACAATTCACAAAGGTCGAACTGACATATATCAAAACCCCGAGTACACGCCCAATAAGGCTATCGCGTATGGCTTACTACTTTTCAGGCGAGATGCGCTAGGTAAAGCAAAGACTAGCTGGATACTCGACACATTCGAAGACGAACTAACTGCCGAGCAAAAGGCTGATGGCGAAAAGTTTTTCCATGAATGGAAGAAAACTCATCCACCACTTTCATTCCACGTCCCCAAGCTTGGCTTTTAATATCTAACCTGTTGATGGGAAGGCAATATTAATAAAGCATTAATGCATGTTTTTATTAATAACGGACTACCAGCAACAAACAACGGAAATTTGGCCACTTAAAATCTGATCAATTTTAAGCCGACAAGCAAAACTGAGGCTTAAACAGCGGGATCAAAGAATGGAGCACGACGCTCAAATGACAAATAGCCATTGGTTTACCACTGATCTCGCTCACCGGGTTGGTAAGCCTGCAAACACAGGAGGTGCAGCGGTGAAGATCAACACAAGCACTGCGGTCACAGCTCCCAGTTTCGGGCGTTTATCCGCCATTTTTATGAACCAGGTCACCTGACAAGGCTCTGTCTTGCATTTCAATGCCCGCCCACCAGCAGCACTTTGCCACTACAACGGTGACTACCGTTGCCATTCACGCTTTCAAGGAGGAAATCCGCGTGCCTAAACGCTATTACGCCCTCGCTCTTCTCGCTGCACTGACCCTCTCCGCCTGCAGCGGCAATTACAAGTTCAACGATGACGAATATCGCCCCCTCGGCGAACCGCAAGCAGTGAAACGCGGCAACTGACCGCAAGGAGTTAACAACCATGGAACTGGTCTTCGATGTGGTCAGTGCACAGCAGTTCGTGCCAGGTCTATTGACCACCAAAACCTTCAAGCAGGCCGGCGGCATTATTGGTCGGGCGGAGGAGTGCGACTGGGTGATTCCGGATCGCAAGCGTGTGCTGTCCAGCCGGCATGCCGAGGTGAGCTATCGCAATGGCTCCTTCTACCTGACCGACACCAGCAGCAATGGCATCCAGCTCAAAGACAGCGGCGCCAGCTTGCGCAAGGGTGAGGCCCAGCGTATCGAGCATGGCAGCGTGTATTGCTTTGGCGATTTCGAGTTGCGTGCGCGGCTGATTCAGGACCCGGCCATGTTCGCCGGTGACATCGGCCGTGCGCAGCCGGCCGGCAGCATCATCCCGGACGATGCCTTTCTCGATCTTGACCCGCTGACCGCCATCGACCAGCAGGAGCGCGTGTATGCCGAAGTCGATGACCTGACGGCGATTCTGCGTCCGCATAACGTGCAGGCGCAGCAACGCGACTACGCGCAGATTGATGAAGAAAACCTGCTGGTACCCGCGCTGGTGATGCCAACACCTGAACCGCAGCCCAAGCGTGCGCCGGAGCCGGTGCGTCTACCGCCGACCTTCTGGGAAAAATTTGGCGAAGCCCTTGGGGTCAAACTCGATGATCTCGATGACGATGCCCGCGAAGCCCTGGCCATTCACAGCGCCAAGCTGCTCAAGCAGAGCATCGGCAGCCTGCAGCAAAGCCTGCGTACCCGCAGCGAGCTGAAGAACGAACTGCGCCTGGCTCTTACCACCGTGCAGAGCGCCGGCAACAACCCGCTCAAGCACACCGCTGACAGCAGTGAAGCGCTGAGCGCCCTGCTGCGTGGTGGCAAGGCTGGGCAACTGAGCGCCGAGCAGACCATCAGCCGCAGCTTCCGTGATCTGCAAGCGCACCAAGTGGCGCTGCTCGCCGCCAGCCGTGCGGCGGTCAAGGGCATGTTCGAGCAACTGTCGCCGGAGCAGCTGATCCTGCGGTTCGAGCGCGAAGGCCGTAAGCCGCTGATCGCCACCGCCGGCAGCCGCTGGCGCGCCTACCGTCGCCTGCACAGTGCCCTGGAGCAGAACGACGACTGGAGTGACCGCCTGTTCGCCCGCGACTTCGCCAACACCTACGAAGAACAGGTTCGCCTGATCGCCACCCTCAACACCGACGTTCAAGGATGATCTCCATGCACCGTTTCACCTGCCTGGCCCTGTTGGCCGCCCTGCTCAGCCTGACCGGCTGCGCGGCACTTTCGCCCTATTCGGATATGACCAAGCTCGACCTGACCCTCAACGGCAGCGACCAGCTCAACCCGGACCTCAATGGCCGCCCTTCGCCGATCGTCCTGCGCCTGATCGAGCTGAAGCACCCGGTGGCATTTGAAACCGCCGATTTCTTCTCGCTCTATCAACGCCCGAAAGAAGCCCTGTCACCGGACATGGTGGTGCTCGAAGAGCTGGAACTGCGCCCGGGCGAGCAACGCGAAATGAAGCTCTCGGTACAACCCGGCAGCCGCTATGTCGGCGTGCTGGCGGCCTACCGCGACCTGCCGGAAAGCAACTGGCGCGTGGTCATCCCGCTGCAGGAACAAGAACGCAACAGCAGCGTGCTGACCCTTGATGCCCTGGGCATCAAGACCCAGGACGACATCAACAAGGAAGGGAAATAAGCCATGGCCATGCATAAAGTGGTCTGGCAGGAAGGCATGCTGCTGCGCCCGCAGCACTTCCAGCAGAACGACCGTTACTACGACTACCAGCTGAAGACCCGCACGCAGAAACTCGACAGCTACGCCTGGGGCTTTTTCGAGCTGGAGATCGACCGCCAGTTCCTCAATATGGGCAAGCTGGTGGTGAGCAAGGCCAGCGGCATTCTGCCCGACGGCACCCTGTTCGACATCGGCGCCGAACGCGAGCCGCTGGCCCTCGACGTGCCGCCCAATACCGGCAACACCCCGGTATACCTGGCCCTGCCCCTGGTCACCGGTAACCATATCGAGAGCCGCCGCCCGGAGCAGCAGGACGTGCTGGCGCGCTTCACCGCCTTCGATGAAGAAGTCACCGACTCCAACGCCGGCGACAGCGCATCGAGCCAGGTCAGCTGCGGCCGCCCGGATTTCCGTCTGCTGCTCGGCGAGCAACAGAGCGACCAGGCCTACGTCAAACTGCAGCTGTGCGACGTGCTCGACACCACCCCGGACGGGGTGATCAGCATCGACCCGGAATTTATTCCGACCTACGTCAACTTCCAGGCGTCCGGCTACCTGCTCAGCTGTCTCAAGGAAGTGATCAGCATGCTCGCCCACCGGGGCGACATCCTGGCCGAACGGATTCGCGCCACCGGCAAGGTTGGCGGCGCGGAAGTCGGCGACTTTATGATGCTGCAGCTGATCAACCGCTTCGAGCCGGTGCTGCGTCATTACCTGGGCATCGAGCAGGTGCATCCGGAGCAGATTTACCGCGAATTGCTCGGCCTGCTCGGCGAGCTGGCGACCTTCTCCAGCGAGATCAAACGTCCGCGCCTGGAAGGCCGTTACCTGCACAGCGACCAGGGCACCAGCTTCCGCAAGCTGATGGATGCGATCCGCCAGGTGCTGTCGATGGTGCTGGAACAGCACGCCATCGAAATGCTGCTGCAACAGCGTCAGTACGGCATTCAGGTGTCGCCGCTGCACGACCACAAGCTGCTCGCCACCTCTACCTTTGTCCTCGCCGCCAGCGCCCAGTGCGACTCGGAAGAGCTGCGCCAGCGCCTGCCGGCGCACCTCAAGGTCGGCCCGGTGGAGCAGATTCGTCAACTGGTCAACCTGCATCTGCCCGGCATCAAGGTCAAACCGATGCCCGTGGCACCACGGCAGATTCCCTTCCATTCGGGCAAGACCTACTTCGCCCTGGAACTGGGCTCCGAGGAACTGGCGCAGCTGGAACGCTCCGGCGGCTTCGCTTTCCACGTGTCCGGCGAGTTCTCCGGGCTTGAGATGAAATTCTGGGCGATCAGGAACTGACGATGACTACCAAGGAAATGGAATACGGCCAGGACGACAAAACCGTCATCCTCAACCGCAAGGGCGATGCCCCCGCGCACAGCCCGCTGACTGACTTCGCCGCGCCGCCGAAATTCGAGCAGCTGGAAGAGCGGATGATCTACGCCGCGCGCCTGCGCCCAGCCGAAAGCTTCAATATCAGCCTCAACCCGCTGGTCGCCGCCGCCGCTACCCTGCTCTCGGAAGTGGTGCGCCTCAAGCACAGCTTCGACAGTGAAGACATGCATGCGCTGAACCAGCGCCTGTCCAGCGCAATCAAGTTGTTCGAACACCGCGCCCTGCATGAAGGCGCGGAAAGCAGCCAGGTAATGGCCGCGCGCTACGTGCTCTGCACCGTGGTCGATGAAGCTGTGGTGACCACGCCCTGGGGCAACGAGAGCGAATGGTCGCAGATGAGCCTGCTGTCCTCGTTCCACAACGAGACCTTCGGCGGCGAGAAGTTCTTCCAACTGCTCGAGCGCCTGTCGCGCAACCCGGTCAAACACCTGCCGATGCTCGAGCTGATGTACCTGTGCCTGTCGCTCGGTTTCGAGGGAAAGTACCGCGTACTGCCGCGCGGCATGCTCGAACTGGAAGCGGTACGCGACAGCCTCTATCGGCAGATCCGCCAAATGCGCGGTGACGTACCGCGCGAAGTTTCCCCGCACTGGCAGGGCCTGAAGGATACCCGCCGGCGCCTGGTGCGCATCGTGCCGTGGTGGCTGGTGGCGCTGTTTACCCTGGTCTGCCTGGTGGTGATGTATGGCGGTTTCGCCTGGGTATTGGGCGAACAGCGCGAGACTATTTTGCAGCCGTACGAGCAACTCGACCCGTCTGCGGGTGTAAGCATGGATGATCTGAAATGAAGAGTTTTTTCGGCAAGTTAGCCGCATTTTTCCGCAAGACCTGGGTATGGAGCCTGTGTCTGGTATTGGTTCTGGCGCTGCTGGTGTGGTTTGTCGGCCCACTGCTCGCGGTCAACGATTACAAGTTCTGGGAATCGGCTACCAGCCGCCTGCTGAGCATCAGCCTGCTGTTCCTGATCTGGGGCCTGGCCATGGTGTTTGCCAGCTGGAAGGCCACCGCCCGCAAGAAGGCCGAGGAAGACGACGCCGACGCCCAGGAACGCCTGCGCCGCGAAGGCCTGATCAACGAAGAGCAGAGTGAGCTGCGCAATCGTTTCAAGCAGGCCCTGCACACCCTCAAGCGCTCCAGCCTGTACCGCGGCCGTAGCGAAAAATGGCGCAACGAGCTGCCCTGGTACCTGCTGCTCGGCCCACAGAGCAGCGGCAAGACCAGCCTGCTGGACTTCTCAGGCCTGGACTTCCCACTCAATCGCGGTGACCAGCAACGCCTGACCAAGGACGTTTCCGGCACCCGTTACGCTGACTGGTATTTCGCCGACCACGCGGTGCTGATCGACACTGCCGGGCGCTACCTGACTCAGCCCGACCCGGCCATCGACAGCCGTGCCTGGGACACCCTGCTGGGCCTGCTGCGCAAACGCCGCGCACGTCCGCTGAATGGCGTGCTGGTCAACATTCCGGTGGAGCAGCTGCAAGGTGGCAGCGAAATCGAACTGGAAAACCTCGCCCGTCAGACCCGTCAGCGCCTGCAGGATATTCACCAGCGCCTGGGCGCCGATGTGCCGGTGTACCTGGTACTGAGCAAGGCCGACAAGGTGCTCGGCTTCGATGAGTTCTTCGATCAGCTGTCGCGCGAAGAAAGCGACCAGGTGCTCGGCGCCAGCTTCCGCAAAGAGCAGAACGCCACCGACGTACAGGTGATCCGCCAGGAGTTCGAAGAGCTACTACGCCGCCTCAACAGCCAGGTAATCCTGCGCATGCACCAGGAGCGCGACACCCAGCGCCGTGGTCGCATCCTCGATTTCCCGCATCAGCTGGGCTTGCTCGGTGAACGTCTGTGTCTGTTCAGCGAACTGGCCTTCAGCGGCAACCGCTACCAGCGCGCCAGCCAGCTGCGCGGCTTCTACCTGACCAGCGCGCCGGAACTGAACGACCAGCTCGACCCGAGTACCAGCAGCATCGGCCGCAACCTGGGCCTATCCAGCAGCGCCCTGCCGACCTTCCGCAGCGGTCGTGCACGCTTTATCAATCACCTGCTCAGCCGAGTGATCTTCCCCGAAGCCGACCTTGCCGGCCTCGACCAGAAGGAAGTGCGCCGTATCGACTGGGGCCAGCGCGCCATGTACGCCGCCGCCCTGGTGGTGCTCGGCGTATTCGGTGTGGTTTGGGCCGGCGGCTTCTCCGGTAACCACGGCCGCCTGGAACAACTGCGCGACCTGGCTCAGCAATTGACCCAGCAACACAACAGCCTCAGCGCTCAGGATGATGCGCTGCGCACCCTCAAGGCGCTGGATCACAGCTACGCCGCCACCCAGGTATTCCCGCCGGTGGATGAGGTTTCCTACCTGCAACGCGGCGGTCTGTACCAGGGCGAGAAAGTCGACCCGACGCTGCAACAGGCCTACCGCGCTGAGCTGGAAAACCTCCTGCTCAGCCGCGTCGGTCGTCAGCTGGAGGCGCAGGTACGCGCCAACCTGGGTGACCGTGAGCGCCTGCTCAACAGCCTGCGTGCTTATCTCATGCTCAATCTGGAGCAGCGCCGCGACAAGGCCTTCCTGCAGGAGTGGCTGGCGGCCGACTGGTCACTGCGTTACGCCGGCAACAGCGTCGGTCAACGCGGCCTGAATGAGCACTTCGAACGCCTGCTGTCCGAGTCGTTCGCGCCCTACTCGCTGAACGAGCCCCTGGTGGCCCAGGCTCGGCAGATTCTGCGCAGCGAATCGCTGGCCAACGTGGTCTACCGCATGCTTCGCGAAGAAGCGCGCAGCCTGCCGGACTATCGCCTGAGTCAGAAGCTAGGCCCGCAAGCCGCGCTGTTCGCCGGCAGCGACTACGCCATTCCGGGTTTCTACACCCAGGTTGGCTACCAGAAAACCTTCACCGCCAAGGGCGCCGACCTGGTGCGCGACCTGCTGCGCGACAACTGGGTACTCGGCGAAGGTGACACCCTGAGCGCCGGCGACCTCAGCCGCCTGCTGGTGGAAATGGAGCAGCTGTACTTCCGCGACTACGCCAACTACTGGGGCGAAGCCCTCGCGCAGCTGTCGCTGGACCCAATCGGCAGCGCTGGTCAGGGCGCCCTGCAGCTGGCTGGCCTGACTTCCGCCAACTCGCCACTGCTGCAGCTGCTCGTGGAAGTGCGCGACAACACCCGCTTCAAAGGCTTGGCCGAAGCCGCCGATGATGCCGGTGCTGCCGCCGAAGCGCTGCAAGGCGCTAAAGGCAAGCTGGGCAAAGTCGCCAAGCTCGCCGGTGCTGCCGCCGAACAGGCGCAAGCGGCGCTGGTGAAGAACCTGCCGGACACCGCACGGAAAACCCTGGAGCGCCGCTTCGAACCGCTGCACCGCTTGCTCGACGAAAACGGCGGTGCCGGCCCGGAACTGGCCAACACCCTGCAGGCACTGGATGCCCTGCAACTGCAACTGGCCAGCCTGGCGCATGCCAGCGCTCCGGAGCAGGCTGCGTTCGAACTGGCCAAGGCGCGTATGGCCGGCCAGCGTGATGCGATCAACCAGGTGCGCAGCAGTGCCGCGCGCCTGCCGCAACCGGTCGGCAACTGGCTCGGCCTGCTCGCCGAAGACAGCTGGATGCTGGTGCTCAACGACGCCTACCACTACCTCAATCAGCGTTATAAGAGCGAGCTGTACGCCGCTTACGACGGCTCGTTGAAGCAGCGTTATCCGTTCAGCGCACACAGCGAAAGTGATGTGGCGATTGCCGACTTCCGCGAGTTCTTCAAGGCTCAGGGGATTGCCGAGCGCTTCTTCGACAACTACCTCAAGCCATTCGTCAGTGGCACCGCCGGCCAGTACCAACTGCGCCGCGTGGATGGCCGTGGCCTGCCGTTGTCGCGCGAGTTCCTGCTGCAGATGAGCCACACGCAAACCATCCGCCGCAGCTTCTTCGCCGAGAACCCCAACGAGCCGAAAGTGCTGTTCAAGCTGGAACCCTACTCGCTGGATTCCAGCCTGGGCCGCGCCGACTTCCGCTTCGGCAACCAGCAGATGGAATACCGTCACGGGCCGATCGTGCAGACCGCCTTCAGCTGGCCGGCCGAAGCCAATGAAGGGCGCACCAGCCTGGTGGTCGAAGAACTCGGTGGACGCAAGGTCGGTATCGAGAAGAACACCGGCCCCTGGTCGCTGTTCCGCCTGCTCGACCTGATGAGCGTGGACTACCACAGCGGCCGCGACGTGCTGATGCTCAAGGCCGACCTCGGCGGCCTGCGCGCCAACTACCTGTTGCACAGCCAGCGCTCGCCGAACCCGTTTGACCTGGACCAGCTGCGCAGCTTCAAACTGCCGGCCACGCTCTGATGCAGGAGGTTGCCAACCGCTGGCGCAGCGCAGCGCGTACCGACACCGGCAAGGTGCGGGCGCGCAACGAGGATGCCTTTCTGGCCCTGCCGGAACAGGGCCTGTGGGTGGTTGCCGACGGCATGGGCGGGCACCAGAACGGTGCCCTGGCCAGCCGCCTGATTGTCGAGCAGCTGGCCGAGCCGAGTGCAGGCGATTTGCCGCAGCGTCTGGATGAGCTGCGCAAACGCCTGCACACGCTCAACCGTCGCCTAGGCCAGGAGCTGACGGTCACCGCCGCCCATCCGGACCCGGTGATCGGCAGCACAGTTGTGGCGCTGCTGATCGAAGGCGACCGCGCCGCCTGCGTGTGGGCCGGCGACAGCCGCTGCTACCTGTGGCGCGGCAGTCGGCTGTATCAGCTCAGCCGCGACCACTCGCTGCTGCAGCAACTGATCGATGAGCAGCAACTCAGCCCAAGCGAAGCTGCTCGGCATCCGGCAGCGCACGCCCTGACCCGCGCCATCGGTGCCAGTGACGAGCTGAAGCTGGAAATTCTCGAACTCGATGTGCTGCCTGGCGATGCCTTTCTGCTGTGCAGCGATGGCCTGTACCAAGGCGTGTCCGTCGACGACCTCGGCGCTGCGCTAAACCTGCCTTCACCGCAACTCACACTGAATCGTTTATTCCAGCAGGCCCTCGACGGCCCGGCGCGAGACAACCTGAGTGCGGTGGTGATCCGCCGATGAGGACTCACGGATGAGTGAACAGCTGCTCGACGATCTGCCGCTGGCCAGCAGCCCGGCCAGCGACCTGACCTACTTCGCCCTGGCCGCGACTGCCGCCAAAGCGGCGGCGCAAGCCCCGCGCGAGGTACTCAGCGAACTGCCGGAAGTGCTCGGCGGCCGCTACAAGATCGAGCGCCTGCTCGGCGTCGGCGGCATGGGCGCGGTGTATCGCGCCCGTGATCTGCTGCGCGAACAGTTCGGTGACCCCGAGCCCTATGTCGCGCTGAAAACCCTCAGCGATGACTTCGCCGAATACCCGGACGCCAACTCGCTGCTGTACAGCGAGTTCGCCCTCACCGCGCGGCTCAATCATCCACATGTGGTGCGCCTGTTCGGCTTCGAGGTGGATGTACCGAGCCAGCGCGCCTTCCTCACCCTGGAGCTGCTCAAGGGCCTGACGCTTGATCAGCTGCTCAGCGAACGCCCCGAGGGCCTGCCCTGGAGCGAGCTGCAGGAAATCGCCATCGCCCTGCTCGATGCTCTGAGCTATTCGCACAGCCTCGGCGTGCTGCATGGCGACCTGAAACCCAGCAATGTGATGCTCGCCGAAGACGGCCTGCGCCTGTTCGATTATGGTCTCGGCCAGCCCGTGGAAGGTCTGTTACCCGGCCTGCCGCGCCTGTGCCGCAACCGTTTTACCGCCTGGACGCCACGCTACGCCGCCCTGGAATTGCTCGACGGCGCGCCGCTGACCGCCGCTGCCGATGTCTATGCCCTGGCCTGTGTGCTGTATGAGCTGGCCAGTGGGCGCCACCCATTCAGCCGGCAAAGCGCCAAACAGGCCAAGGCCATGGAGCTGGATAAACAGCTGCAACGCCCCGAGCAGTTACCGGCGCATTGCTGGCCTGCCCTGCGCACCGCGCTGGCGTTCGATGAAGCGCAGCGCCGCATCAGTTGTGCGCAGCTGCTTGAGGTATTTCGCCAGCCCACGCCCGGCGGTTGGCGGCGCTGGCTACGGCGAGGCAACTCGTAGGTTGGCGCTGAGGCACGAAGCCCAACTCTGCGCCGTACGACTGGCAATACCCGGCACCAATGGATGATCTTTTAACAAGGAAATGACTATGTTCAACCCGGCCAATGAAACCCACTTCAGCCTGAGCATCGAAGGCCTTGAGCACGACCTGCAAGTGCTCGAGTTCAGCGGCCGCGAAGCCATCAGTCGGCCTTATCGTTTCGAGGTGGAACTGATCAGCGAGAACGCCGAGCTGGATCTGCAGAGCCTGCTGCATCAACGCGCCTTTCTCGCCTTTACCCCAGACGGTTTGGGCATTCACGGGCTGATCTATCAGGTCGCCCAGGCCGAATCCGGCAAACGCCTGACCCGCTACAAACTGAGTATCGTGCCGCAGCTGAGCTACCTGGCCCTGCGCAACAATCAGCGGATTTTCCAGCACCTGACAGTGCCGCAGATCGTCGCCCAGGTGCTGCAGGAGCACGGCATCGCCCTGGGCGGTTACCAATTCCAGCTCGGTCCAACGGTTTACCCCAAGCGCGACTACTGCGTGCAGTACGACGAGAGCGATCTGCACTTCGTCCAGCGCCTGTGCGAGGAGGAAGGGATTCACTACCACTTCCAGCACAGCGCGCAGGGCCACGTGCTGATCTTCGGCGATGACCAGAGCGCCTTCGGCAAGCTCGGCCAGCCCACTGCCTACCTGCAGGACAACGGCATGACCGCCGATGAGCCGGTGATCAAGCGCTTCGCCGTACGCCTGGAAACCCGCACCAGCCGCATCACCCGCCGCGATTACGACTTCGAACAACCGCGCCTGCTGATGGAAGCCGCTTTCAAGGAAGATCGCGACCCCGAGGCCAAGCCGCTGCCGGACCTTGAGGATTACGACTACCCCGGTCGCTTTGTCGACCGTGCGCGCGGCAAGCACCTCAGCCAACGCCACCTCGAACGCCACCGCGCCGACTACCGCCTGGCCGAAGGCCGTGGCGATCAGCCGAAACTGCTCAGCGGGCACTTCCTCGAACTCTCCGACCACCCGCGCCAGGACTACAACGACCTCTGGCTGCTGCACGAGGTGATTCACCAGGGCAAACAACCCCAGGTGCTGGAAGAGTCGGTCACCAGCCATACCGCCGCCAGCGACGGTTTCCAGCAGGGTTACCGCAACCACTTCATCGCCACGCCCTGGGATGTGCCCTTCCGCCCGCCATTGGCCCATCCAAAACCCAAAGTCCTGGGCAGCCAAACCGCCGTGGTCACCGGCCCCGCGGGTGAAGAAATCCACTGCGACGAATACGGCCGGATCAAAGTGCAGTTCTTCTGGGACCGCGAAGGCCAGGCCGACGATAAGACCAGCTGCTGGCTGCGCGTGGCCTCCAGCTGGGCCGGTGATGGCTACGGCGGCATCACCATCCCACGCATCGGCATGGAAGTGCTGGTGACCTTCCTCGAAGGCGACCCCGATCAGCCGCTGGTCACCGGTTGTCTGTACCACGCCGAACACGTGGTGCCTTATGACCTGCCGGCGAACAAGACCCGCACTGTATTCAAAACCCTCAGCACACCAGGGGGCGGTGGCTACAACGAGCTGCGCATCGAAGACAAGAAAGGCGCCGAGCAGATCTACCTGCACGCCCAGCGCGACTGGGATGAAAACATCGAACACGACCAGAAGATCCGCGTCGGTAACGAACGCCACGACACCGTCGAAGCCAACAGCTACACCGAGCTCAAGGCAGAAGAAAACCTGACGGTGAAAACCGAGCGCAAGGTCGAGGTCAAACCCGACGACCACCTCACCGTCGGGCAGAACCAGCACATCAAACTCGGCACTGCCCAACTGACCAAAGCTGGCCGCGAAATCCACCTCAAAGCCGGGCAGAAGATGGTCATCGAAGCCGGCACCGAGCTGACTCTCAAAGCCGGCGGCAGCTTTATCAAACTCGACCCCGGCGGCATCACGCTGCTCGGCCCAATGGCCAAAATCAACGCCGGCGGCGCACCGGGTAAAGGCTCGGGGATCAAGATCAAACCGCCGGTGCTGCCGGGAGCCGCGGATAGCGATAAGGCGGGGAGTTTGTTGGACGAAGCGTTGTTGAACGAGCTGCAAAAAACTGAAACCAAGCCGCAAGCATTTTTCCTGTTCTCTGAATAACGAGCCACGCCATGCCTATCTATTTCAAGTTCCACTCGATATTCAGCATCACGACCCTGCTGCTCTGCACCCTTGCCGGACAGGCCGGCGCAGCCCAAACCGAAGCTACTTGTGGCACTGGTGATTTCAGAACGTTCTTCCAGCAATTCGCAGCAAACCAGGTGCTGCAACAGGCATCCATTGCAACTCCTTTGACCTTGCAAACACTGAGCGACGACCCTCCACTCAGGATCAAACTGGAGAAATTGAGCGCGGCCCAACGCCCATCAGCATTAGTGCCACCCCCAGAGCAATGGGCCGAACTCGGTCTAATTCCAGAATGGTTGCCTCCCTCCACTGTCGTACTACGCGGGCACCAGGGTGAATATCTGCGCACCTTTGTCTTCAAGCGCCAATCCTGTTGGGTGCTGAAGCGCGTCGAAGATTGGACTCTTGGCGGTCCTGAATTAATCACCAACGCCAGCTCTCAGACCAATGCTCAACAATGCATGAAACGGGCAAGAGCCTATGAGCGCCTGGGCAGTACCGAACAAACCTCATCGACCCAGGCGCTATTTGCAGCGGCGTTGGACAGTTACCTATGCGCTGCAGAAGCAGGCTCACTGGAAGCCAGCTACGCCGCTGCGACACTCAGCCTCTCCGGCCAAGCGCCACGCTTGCAGAACACGCGCATCGTAGAGTTGCTCGAAATAGCTGCTCAGAAAAACCCCGAAGCAGCACTCGCCCTGTCGGACTTCTACTGCACCGAAGGTGACTACGAAACCGAGCGGCCCTGCGCCAATCCACAGCAAGCTGCACAAACCTTGATCGCTGCTGCCGACATGGGATCGGCAGACGCCCTCAATCAGCTGGGTTATGCCTATGAAACTGGCAGCCTAATCGAACAAGACCTCTCTCGTGCGCTGGCCTGCTACATCAGCGCCGCTGGCAAGGGCTCGGCACGCGCCGACAAGAATGTAAAACGCCTGGCGACCAAGGGGGTGCCAAGCAATGAACAAGTTAAGTGCATACAGGCAGGACGCCAACCATGAGTACAGGACTTCTCGAACAACGCGCCAACTACACCGCAACCAACTACGAATACGGTTACGGCAGCGGCGGTGGTGCTGATGCCGACAACGATGGCCGCAAGGAAATCGACTGCTCGCACCTGCTGTTCAAGATGGTGCGCGGTGCTGGCTATCAGATTCCGTACCTGACGACTGGGCAACTGTATGCTGCCAGCGTCTATTACGAGGAAATCGCCGAGGACAACGTTCAGGCTGGCGATGTGGCAGTCTGGCAGAGCAGCAACCACAAACACACAGGCGTGGTAGAAAGCTTCACTCCGGCGACCGGCCAGGGCCGGTTCTATGGTTCACAGACCAGCACCGGCCCGGCTTCTGCAACCTTTGGTGGAAACGGCTACTGGCCGACACCAGACAAGTTCCTGCGCCCCAAGGCCCAATACAGAACCGGTACTCCAGCAGGGGCTCCTGCTGCAGCGCCCGCGCCAGCCAAGGTCGGCGGTGGTTCGTACCAGTTCCCCGTACGCAAGGCCGACGGCACCCATTACGCCCTAGACGAACTGTACAAAGAGCTGGAGAAAGAAACTTCGGGCCACTACCTGCTGGGTAACCATGGTTTCTGGCATGGCGGTATCCACTTTAGCGAAGCGAGCGTGCCGCACGCCAAACTCAAGCAGGCAGTGCGCTGCATGGCGGACGGTGAAGTAGTCGCTTACCGGCTGAACAAGGACTACCTGACGTCGTCCTTCCAAGGCCCGGAGAAAGTCGACTCGCTACGCTATTCGACCTCGTTCTGCCTGATTCGCCATACCTACGAGTCCGCGAAGCGTCCGGCGACGCCACCCGCACCGCCACGGGTCGACTGGACGAACAAGACTGTACGCCTGGAATCCTCGCGCAACGCTCGCGACATAGCCGCCAAACAGCTCGGAACCACGGGAAATTTCGAAGGGTTGATGCCTGCGGGCACGGAGCTGAAACTTCTCCGCTTCCATGACGCGGACAACGTGCGCTATGCCCTAGCCCAGACCAAAGTCGCACTACCCGGCCGCGACCGCGCCGGCGCCCCGGTCACCCGCGTCGCTACCGCTCAGATCTGGTTCGTTGCCTTCGATAATCGAGGGGCTGTCCTCAAGGGCAGCAACAACCAGGCGATCTTCAAAGAAGTGCCGCCTCCCGCACCCGCCACGCATGCGCCGGCCCCGGAAGCGAAGCCGGAGAGCAACAAGCTGGTGTTCTATAGCCTTTACATGCATCTGCTGCCGTTCGAGCAGTACCCGTTAAAGGAAAGCGAGTTCCAGAAACGCCTGCGGGTTAAAGTCGCGGGCCGCAATGTACGCAAGGAAGCCAACCTGACCGGCACTCCGCTCGGACAGATCGAGTCCGGCGCCGAGTTGGAAGTCATCTCCGTAACGCCTGAGTACAAGGCCAATCCGGGCGACACGACGACCTACGAGTTGGCACAGCTGAAGATCCTCAGCAAGTCGGTAAAGAAGAACGGTGCGCAGACCGCCAAGGCCGGCGACGTCATCTGGATGGCACTCAGCAAGAAAGAAGCCAACAATGAGCCGGAACGCTATACCGAAGAAATTCCGCCGCAAAAGCGTGTGCGCCCAACCCACTGGCGTGGCCTGGTCAAGGCCAAGCTGAAGAAGCGCGTTCCCGCTTACGGAACAGTCGATGGCACAGTGATCGGCCAGCTCACCGAAAACAGCTTGCTGGAATACCGGACAGATTCCCTCAAGCGTGTGCAGCGTGACGGTAAGCAGCTCAACATGGCACCTTGTACCCTCGTCAGCGGGGGCTTCTGGGACAGCACCGCGACGCCGCCGAACCCACTATGGGTGACAATCGATAGCGAGTCGGCCGAGCTAACACCCGAAGATCCGACCGAGTTCGACACAGTCATTACCTGCTCAATTCCGATCAAGGCCGGCGACCCGATTGGCTACCTCGGGCTGTACGAAACGCTCGCCAGCGCACAGGGTGGCGTGAAGAGTCAGCATCAGGTGCATGTGGAACTGCTCTCTGCCGACCCCAACCTGGAGAACTTTCTGAAGAACCCTGCGGAGCTGAAAAGCGGCCGCCAGTATCTGCGCATAGCAAAGGGAAAGCCCATCTACAGCAAGAGCGGCACCGCCACCACACCGGTCTTCACGTCCAGTACGACGATGGGTGAAAACTACGTAATTCAGCCGAGCCAGTCACCGCTGTACAAAGCACCGGACGGCAAGGAGTGGTACCCGATCAAGGTCAACACGGCGACTACACCAGTAGACGGCTATATCACCAAGGCAGACGGCGAGATCATCAGCCAGCACGACTGGGAGAAGCTCGGCTTTCAGATCATCAAGGAAACCAGCAGCAACGCCGATGGTTTCCTCGACCCACAAGCGATTCCCGAGTTCTACCAGTCGCTCTACACGCAGGTCGATCAACTCGGCAACAAAGACGGCAAAGTCTCTTCAGATGAGCTTTCCCTCGCACTGAAAAACCGCAAGCTTCGGGATCGTTGGTCAAAGCTGATCGGTTACCACCCCACCGAGTGGCAGGCGAAATCCAGCGAAGCCAAGTGGAAACCCTTGGATGACCTGCTCAAGGATGCCCCGGAAGTGCTTCGGCACGAGAAGGAACGAATCGACAACCTGGTGTTCTGGGATTCCATCGTCACGGCCAACCCAACACTGGCCAACCCTTGCGTTCACCACTTTCACCCCTTGGCCACTCTCGACATGTTTATGCAGAGAGGCGGCCAGTTGATCGATGTCGAACATTTCCTCGAGAAATACGCCGCCCAGCATGACTCCTTCATGGCTGACTCCCCGGCATTCTCGGCGTTGTCGAAGAGCAACCTGCGCACCATCGTCGAACAGATCAACAAGTACTACGAAAGCGATACCGGCAAAGCCAACCTCTTCGAGCTGGCATATATGTTCGCCACAGCCCGACACGAAGCATATTACTTTCCCACCGGCGAGTTCTTCAGCTCGAAACCGGAGGTGGGCAATATCTCCTACTTCAACAAATACGATCCGGTTCTAGCGGCCACACAGGCGCATCGCGACAGGGCTGTAGGGTGCGAGAACACCGTCCAAGGTGACGGCTACAAGTACCGGGGGCGCGGGCTGGTGCACCTCACCTGGAAAAAGAACTACCGCAAGGCCAAGGAGCACTTCGGCGTCGACTTCGTAACTCAACCGGATAAAGCAGCCGAGCCAGAGCACTCCATCCCGATCATGATCTGGGGTATGAAAGAAGGCATCTTCACCAACAAGAAACTGGTGGATTACATCAGTGCTGCTGGCGTGGACTATGTAAATGCCCGGAAAATCATCAACGGCTCCGATCAACAGGAGCGTATCGCAGGATACGCAAGAAAGTTCGAAGCCATCCTCAGGGAAACCTCCTCAGCCAAGGAAACCTTTACCCCATGAAACACATCCTATCCGCCACCCTTCTGCTATCGCTGGTGTTGGTTACCTCTGCGCACGCACAGGCAGAAACCCTCACATTCGATAGAAGTGGCATCACCGAAACCTATCGGGCGAATGCGGACACCGGTGAACTAACCATCGGCTGGGGTCAGGAAACCAAGGTGTTCACCGACACCATCGGTAGCGCTGGGGAAACGTTCAGAACCCTGGTCTCGTTCAACGGAGCCCCCGCGCTGGCCTATGAAAACACTGCATCTAGCACGTCTTTCGAAGTGTTCTACACGCTCGCGCTAAAAGACAAAGTTCCGATCATCGATTGCCTGTACGGCAATATCCGCAATGCGCAGAACGGCGCGTCTATCCGCAAGGCTGTGTGCAATCTGAATAAGCCGCTGTCAAGCGAATACCAGGACCTGGTCTTCGCCTACTCGGACAAGTGGATCGAAGCCTCCAATGCGGTGCCCCTACAATCGGTGATGGAGGAGCCTTCCCAACCGGTCGACGCACCTCTTGGCCGCCTAGGCGAGGTCAATGTGGCATTTCGCTACAGCACAGTCGACGAACTGATGTCGGCGGCCCCGAAGACCATCGCGACGGCGGAAGAGAAAACTTATGAAGTGAGCAGCGGTAACGCTTACTTCGTGTATGACGCAGATGGCGTCACGCCGCTGGCGCTGGATGTGGAGACGGACCCCGCCACGCACACGCTGAAACGCCTGACAGCGTCGGAGTTGCGACGCGCCATCGAGGCCAACTGAAACGACTATCAGCTGAAGCGCGAGAGTGCCGGAAGACTCCGGCACATGACCCTTACAGGTCGCCCTCCTCAACCACCCTCACCACCCCCGCATCCAACGCATACGCCGCATCCGCCAGTTCGTTATTGACCTGTTCGATCTTCAGCGTGCCGCTGACCCAGAGGGGGTTGTAGATGTCTTCGAGTTCGATGCCTTTGGGGTAGCGCACCAGCACCAGCTGATTCGGTGGCGGCGGCGGGACGTGGATGCAGGCGCCGGGGTAGGGAACCAGGAAGAACAGCGTGCTGCGGCCCTTGCTGTCGGTTTCCAGTGGCACCGGATAGCCACCCAGACGCACCGCCTTACCATCGAAGGCGGCGACGGTTTTCGTCGAGTACATCACCGCCGGCAGGTTCTGGTCCTGCTGTTTAAGGCCGCCGGGGTTGTAGAAACCGCTGTCCTGTTCGAGGCCTTGGTGGCTGATCTCGGGCATCTCCTCCAGGGCCTGGCGGTCCTCCGGCGGCATCAGCTCAAGCCAGTCGGTTTCCGGCAATTCGGCGCAGGCCAGGGTGCTGATAAGCAGCAGGGGTAACAGCAGATAGCGCATCGGCGGGCTCACATAGCAGCGGAGTGAAAGGGCATCAGTCCTTTCTGACAGCGGCGTAGATTACCAGCAGCACCACGGCGCCGATCACTGCGCCAATAAAGCCGGCGGATTCGCCCACCTTGTAGATGCCCAGCGCCTGGCCGCCGTAGGTGGCGGCAATCGAGCCGCCGACGCCCAGCAGGATGGTCATGATCCAGCCCATGCTGTCGTTGCCGGGTTTGATAAAGCGCGCGATCAGACCGACGATCAGGCCGATAAAAATGATGCCAATAATGCTCATGCGAGCCTCCTGAGTGGACGGTGGGATTTGCGACCGTTGATCTGACCACGGGAAAAGCGGGCAGTTCGCTACTCTTCGGTCTCTGGCGGTGCGACGCCGTAGCGATGGTAGATACGGGCAATCTCGCCACTCTCGCGCATGTCGCGCAGCGCCTGTCCCAGTTGCTCGTAGAGGGCCGCTTTGTCGCCCAGGTAATGGCGCATCGACGCACCGTAATAATTACCGACGGATTGCTCGTACTGGTATTCGGCATAGCTGTAGTCGCTGAAGCCAATCTTGTGGAACTGCGCCTCAATGGCTTCGGCGTCCAGCACTACCATCACATCCAGGCGCCCGGCGCGAAACATCCCGGCCAGCAGGTAGTCGTCGGTGGCCAGGCTTTTTTGCAGGCTGTTGTCGCCATCGAACTGATCGAAGTAGGCAGTGCCGCGCTTGACCCCGATCACCTTGCCCTGCAGGTCGGCATAGCTGCGCAGGCTGGCCTGCTGCCCGGCCTTGACGATAAAACGAATGCTTTTGCGCTGGGTACCGATAGACGGCAGAAAGTGCACGTAGTCCATGCGCTCGGCGGTGAACAGCACGCGCGGCACCAAGTCGACACGCCCGGATTTGAGGTCTTCCAGACTGCGCACAAAGGGCGCGTAACGCCATTCGATGCGCGCGCCGACGCGTTGCGCGGCCGTATCCAGCACCTCGATCAGTGGGCCGACGGGCAGCGAGTCGAGGGCCTGCATTTCCGGCGGACGCTCGCGGTAATCGGCGCGTAACACCTGTTCGGCATGGCAAAGCGGCAGGAAGAGTACAGACAACAGCAGCAGATACTTCATGACGAAGCTCTTGTGTATGGCCTACGCAAGAGCTTAGTCACAAAGCAGGCTTCAGGCCTTGGCGATCAGTGCCTCGACCACGGCGATCTGCTTGTCCAGCGTGGCGCGATCCGCGCAGCGCAGGGTGGCGTGACCGACCTTGCGGCCGACCTTGAAGGCCTTGCCGTAGTGGTGCAAACGGCAGTCGTCGATGGCGATAACCTGCTCCACCGGCGGCACCACACCGATAAAGTTGAGCATGGCGCTCTCACCGACCTTGGCGGTCGACCCCAGCGGCAGGCCGGCGACGGCGCGCAGGTGGTTCTCGAACTGACTGCACTCGGCGCCTTCAATGGTCCAGTGCCCGGAGTTGTGCACACGCGGGGCGATTTCGTTGGCTTTCAGGCCGCCATCGACTTCGAAGAACTCGAAGGCCAGCACGCCGACGTAATCGAGCTTGGTCAGCACGCGGCTGACGTAATCTTCTGCCAGCGCCTGCAGCGGATGGTCGGTACTGGCGATGGACAGCGCCAGCACGCCGCTGTCGTGGCGATTGTGCACCAGCGGGTAAAAACGGGTTTCGCCATCACGGGCGCGCACCGCCACCAGCGACACTTCGCCGGTAAAGGGCACAAAGCCTTCGAGAATGCACGGCACGCTGCCCAGCTCGGCAAAAGCGCCGACTACATCTTCTGCTTTGCGCAGGACCTTCTGGCCCTTGCCGTCGTAGCCCAGGGTGCGGGTCTTCATTACCGCCGGCAGGCCGATGCTGGCCACAGCGGCGTCGAGATCAGCCTGCGATTGGAGATCGGCGAAGTCCGGGGTCGGAATGCCGAGGTCCTTGAACATGGATTTTTCGAACCAGCGATCACGGGCGATGCGCAGGGCTTCGGCACTCGGGTACACCGGGACGAACTGCGAGAGAAAGGCCACGGTCTCGGCCGGCACGCTTTCGAACTCGAAGGTCACCAGATCGACTTCATCGGCCAGCTGACGCAGGTGATCCTGATCGCCGTAATCGGCGCGGATATGCTCGCCCAGCGCTTGCGCACAGGCATCCGGCGCGGGATCGAGGAAGGCAAAGTTCATCCCCAGCGGCGTGCCTGCCAGGGCCAACATGCGGCCCAACTGGCCGCCACCGATTACACCAATTTTCATAACAAAGCCCCTTTCAGCAGGTGGCGAGACCAAGCAGTTGAACGTTGCCCGCAGCGCAGGAAGCGGAGTTTACGCAGGTAAATGAGCATTCCGAGCAGCGGACAGCGTTCAAGTGCGCCGTGTCGCAGCCCCTGATGGAATGGGCTTTAAGCCTCACGCGGGTCCGGATTCTCCAGTACGGATTCGGTCTGCTCGGTACGGAACGCCTTCAGCCGCTCATGGAACTGCGGGTGCTGGTGGCCAAGGATGCTCGCGGCGAGCAGCGCGGCATTGATTGCGCCGGCCTTGCCGATGGCCAGGGTGGCGACCGGAATACCGGCGGGCATCTGCACGATCGACAGCAGCGAATCGACACCCGAGAGCACCGCCGATTGCACCGGTACACCGAGTACCGGCAGGTGGGTCTTGGCCGCACACATGCCCGGCAGATGCGCCGCGCCGCCGGCACCGGCGATGATCACCTGAATGCCACGGCCGTCCGCTTCTTCGGCGTACTGGAACAGCAGGTCCGGGGTGCGGTGGGCAGAAACCACCTTCACTTCGTACGGAATGCCCAGCTTGTCCAGCATCTCGGCGGTGTGGCTAAGGGTGGACCAATCGGACTTGGAGCCCATGATCACGCCAACCAGTGCGCTCATCGTCGTGCCTCTTCTTCATCAAGTGCCCGTAGGCGCTGCAGAAACTAACAAGCCACGCTGGAAACCAGGCGTGGCTTGTTAGTGTATGAATTATGGCGGTGCGGACCGCCAAAGGCCGCGCAGTATACCGTAAAGCCTGGGCGGGAGTGCACCCCGGCACGCCGTTTGTCGCGGGCCGCCCACCGCGACACCAGGCGGCAGGTCAACGCAGCGCCGGGCGAACGCCACGAGCAGACCTGGCGCACAAATCGCGGCCGGAGGCCTGGCTATACTGGGCGCTCTTTTAACGACCAAGGACACCACTATGACAAGGCTGTCACTGCTACTCGCCGCCTCGCTGTTCACCCTCAACGCCAGCGCCCTGGAACTGGCCAAATACCCACAAGTGTTCAATGCCGGCAAAGGCATCAGCGTGACCGTCGCGCCCAGCAGCGACGGCAAGCAGGCGCTGATCCAGGTCAGCGGCATCAATCACCCGCTGGATGAAGTGGTGCTACTTAGCACTATCAGCGAGCGCGGCAACGATGAGCGCGACTACACCACCACCCTCAATGGCAGCGCCTATAACATGCTGGTCAAGCGTCAGGGCTGGGGTGGCGAGCGCTTCCAGCTGTACCTGCCCAATACCGACGGCTTTGAGCTGGGCTTCGACGAAACCAAGAGCAAAGAGGCCAAACCCGCCAACCTGCTGGCCTTGTATGAGCAGCAGAAGAAAAAGGGCATTCAGGACAAGCTGAGCCGCTTCGACCGCGAGCAGCGCGTGGCCGACTTCAGCGCACAACTGCAACAGATCGACCAGGACGCCTCGAAGGCCTGCGGCACCACGCTGGTCACGGAGGTTGAGTGGAACGCCATCGACGACGACAAACTCAAGCGCCTCAGCGTGCCGAGTTTCTGCGGTGAGGTGGTCAGCCAACTCGCCAATCTGTGCGAGAACGGTGATGAGCAAAAGGCTGCCGCCAAAGGCCTGAAAACCGTGCAGTGCAGCTTTGACGCAGAGCTAAAATTGCGCGAAAGCGATGCAGGCCTGGTGTTCACCACCCATGAAAAAGCACCCAATCAGGGCGACTTTATCAACGCGTTCCTGCGTAATCGCTAAACCTGGTTAGCCCGCAGCGGCCCGGATAGCCACGGGCTGCAGCGGTGCCGCGGCATAGTTCTTGCCTCATTCAGGCATTCTGAACTGTTGCGGTTGCCCCGATGTTGCACGCCCACCTGACCACCCTGCATGTGGTTTCGCAGATCCTGGAAATCTTTGCCACGCAAGCCGAACTGACCGAGCCGCTATTGGCCGGCAGCGGCATTGCCATGGCTGATCTGGCCTGCGCCGACACGCGCATCACCCGCACCCAGGAATTGCAGGTCTGCGCCAACGCCCTGCAGCTGCGCAATGATCTGGGCCTGGAGCTGGGCCGACGCATGCATGTGTCGGCCTACGGCATGGTCGGTTACGCCGCACTCTCCAGTGCCACCTTTGGTGACGCCTGGCGGCTGATGCTGCAGTACCCGGCGCTGCTCGGCACCTACTTCAAACTGGATATGCACCTCGAAGGCGAGCTGGCCTGGGTCTGCGCCAGCGACTACCAGCACCGCCCAGAGCTTGAGGTATTCAACCTGGAAATGTGCCTGGCCTCGCTCAAGTTGATCAGCGATGACCTGCTCGGCCAGCCCCTGCCGCTCAGCGCTGCGCAGTTTCGCTACAGCGAGCCGGACTACAGCGCGCGCTACCCGCACAGCTTCGCCTGCCCGCTGCAGTTTGATGCCGTACGCAATGCTTTTGCCTTTCCCGCCAGCTGGCTGCAGCAACCACTGCCGCTGGCCGATACCGTGACCCACCGCGAAATGCTTGAACGCTGCCGCAAGCAGAACAGTGAGTTCAACAGCCGCCAGGCCTGGCTCGCACGCATCCGCCAGCTCCTGGCCGAACAGCTGACCGCACCACCCGGCCTGGAACAGCTGGCGCAGCAGATGCACTGCTCACCACGCACCCTGCGTCGCCACCTGCAGGAACTGGGCACCCACTACCAAGAACTGCTCGACGAGCTGCGTTTCGAGCGGGCGAAAACCTTGCTCGGCCAGGAGGACTGGCCAATCTGCCGGATTGCCGAATACCTCGGCTTTAGCGAAACAGCCAGTTTTCGCCATGCCTTCCAGCGCTGGAGCGGCGTGCCGCCAAGCCGTTTTCGCGCCTGAGCACATGGTGCTGTGACGTAGGGTGGATGACGCTTTATCCATCCACCAAGCCATGGCAAAGCTGGTGGATGAAAAGAGCGCCATCCACCCTACAGGCTGTGCGAACCGATTGGTTTTGCGCCGCACTCATGGTGCGCGCGGCACATCCCAGGGCGTTGCGGTCGCTAAATTTGGCCATTTCGATCCCCTTTTGGCCGTTGTCAGCGTTCTTTCGCAGCGCCATACGGGCGAACAATGGCTGCCAGAACAACAAGCCTGGGAGCCACCTGCATGCTGACCTTTTACAGCGACGACCATCACCTGCACCACGGCAGCTGCGAGCTGATCGACGGCCAGCTGATGCCCTGTTTCGAGAAGCCACAACGCGCCGACCATATCCTGCAACGGGTCAAGGATCGCCAAATCGGCGAGGTGCGCCCGCCGCAGGATTTCGGCCTTGCGCCAATCGAGCGCATTCACAGCGCAGCGTATCTGGACTTCTTCAAGGGTGCCTGGGATCGCTGGCAGGCGCAGAACGGCAGCGGCGATCTGCTGCCCTTCACCTGGCCGGCGCGCACCCTGCGCCAGATGATCCCCAGGGATTTGCACGGCCAACTCGGTTACTACAGCTTCGACGGCGGCGCGCCGATTACCGCTGGCACCTGGCAGGCCGCTTACAGCGCTGCGCAGGTGGCGCTAAGCGCCCAGCAAGCAATTGCGGGCGGCGCCCATAGCGCCTTCGCCCTGTGCCGCCCGCCGGGCCATCACGCCTCTGGCGAGCTGATGGGCGGCTACTGCTACCTGAACAACGCCGCCATCGCCGCCCAGGCCTTCCTCGATCAGGGCCACAAAAAGGTCGCTATCCTCGATGTCGACTACCACCACGGTAACGGCACCCAGGACATCTTCTACGCTCGCAATGACGTGCTGTTCGCCTCGATCCACGGCGACCCAGCCGACGAGTTCCCGTTCTTTCTCGGCTATGCCGATGAACGCGGCATTGGGGCCGGTGAAGGCTGCAACTTCAACTACCCGCTGGCCATGGGCAGCCCCTGGGCGGTGTGGAGCGCGGCGCTGGATGAAGCCTGCCAGCGCATCGCCGAATTTGATGCGGAAGTGATCGTCGTGTCGCTGGGCGTCGACACCTTCAAGGACGACCCGATTTCCCAGTTCAAGCTCGACAGCCCGGATTACCTGGCCATGGGCAAACGCATTGCCGCCCTCGGCAAGCCGACGCTGTTTGTGATGGAAGGCGGTTATGCGGTGGAGGCCATCGGCGTCAACGCAGTCAACGTGCTGGAAGGTTTCGAGGGCGCGTAGTGCGTAGGGTGGACGACGCTGTTTTCGTCCACCGTTAGGTGCCACATACCCGTGGTGGATGGATAAAGCGCCAGCTGCGCGCCCCGATCCACCCTACACATCTCACAATGTCTAAAGGGTGAAGAACGATGAATACAATCAAACACCTACTCGCCGTCGCCATCTGCGGCGCAACCCTGCTGGCCACTGCGGCCCAGGCACAAACGCCAGAGAAGCCGCGCGAACTGCGCGTGTACAACTGGGCCGACTATATGCTGCCCTCGGTGCCCAAGGAGTTTCAGGAAAAAAGCGGCATCAAGCTGACCTGGGATGTGTTCGACACCAACGAAGCGCTGGAAGCCAAGCTGCTGACCGGCAACTCCGGCTATGACCTGGTGGTGCCGACCAACACCTTCCTCGATACCCAGATCAAGGCCGGGGTGTTCCAGAAACTCGACAAGAGCAAGCTACCGAATTGGCAGCACCTCGACCCCGGCCTGCTGCAGCTGATGACCGCCAACGACCCCGGCAACCAGTACGCCGTGCCCTACATGTACGGCACCGTGCTGATCGGCTTCAACCCGGACAAGGTCAAGGCCGTGCTCGGCGCCGATGCGCCAGTGGACAGCTGGGACCTGATTTTCAAGGAAGAGAACATCAGCAAGCTCAAGCAATGCGGCGTGGCCATGCTTGATTCGCCCGGCGATATCCTGCCCATCGCCCTGCACTACCTGGGCCTCGACCCCAACAGCACCAAGCCCGAGGACTACGAGAAAGCCAGCGCACTAATGTTGAAGATTCGCCCCCACGTCGCCTACTTCCACTCCGCCAAGTACATGACCGATATCGCCAACGGCGACATCTGCGTGGCCATCGGCTACTCGGGCAGCTTCTACCAGTTCGCCAACCGCGCCAAGGAAGCCGGCAACGGCGTGGTGGTCGACTGGCGCCTGCCGAAGGAAGGCGCGCCGCTGTGGTACGACTCCTTCGCCATCCCGAAAAGCGCGAAGAACGTCACCGAAGCCCATGAGTTCCTCAACAACCTGCTCGAACCAGCAGTGGTGGCACCGATCAGCGATTTTCTCGGTTACCCCAACCCAAACAAAGACGGCATGCCGCTGGTGGGCGCAGAAATCCGCGACAACCCCGGCCTGACCCCAACCGCCGAAGCGCAGAAGACCCTCTACGTGCTGCAACCGCTGCCGCAGAAGATCGAACGCGTGCGTACGCGGGTGTGGAACACCATCAAGTCGGGCACCTGATGGCAGCACGGCGCAGCGGGCAATCCGCTGCGCCGGGCTATTCAACACAAAGGCTTAGCGGCCCACTTCGCCGCTTTCCAGTTTGCGCCAGAGCAAACGTACCGATGCCTTGCGCACCAGGGCGCAGCGGTACAGGCGGATTTCCAGCGGCGCTTGCCACTGCTCATCGCCGCACACCACCAGCTCGCCACGGGCCAGTTCGGCGGTCACGCTCAGGCGTGGTACCCAAGCCACACCCATACCCTGCAAGGCCATGCTTTTCAGGCTGTCGGCCATCGCCGTTTCGTACACCGTGGTCGAGCGCAGCGCGCGTTGGCGCAGCAGCAGATTGACCGAGCGACCGAGAAAAGCCCCGGCGCTGTAGGCCAGTAGCGGCACACTCTGGCCACTGTTGAGGTCGAACAGCGGCGCGCCATCTTCGCCCACCGCGCACACCGGGAGCATTTCCGTGCGGCCCAGGTGCAGCGAGGGGAAGATTTCCGGGTCCATCTGCAGCGCAGCGTCCGGGTCGTAGTAGGCGAGGATCAGATCGCAGGCGCCTTCACGCAGCGCATGCACCGCTTCACCGACGTTGGTCGCCACCAAGCGGGTGGTCAACGGCAGGCCTTCGCGGCGCAGGCGGGCAATCCATTCGGGGAAAAAGCCCAGAGTCAGCGAATGCGCGGCGGCAATCTGCATCACCTCGCCCTGCTGGCCTTCGAGGTTGTGCAGGTGACGCACCACCTCTCCGAGCTGCTCGACCATGCTGCGTGCCGTGACCAGAAACAACTGGCCGGATTCGGTCAGCTCGATGGGTGTGCAGGCGCGGTTGACCAGCGTCAGGCCGAGCATGTTCTCCAGACTGCGAATCCGCCGACTAAACGCCGGCTGGGTGACAAAGCGCTTTTGCGCCGCCTGGGAAAAACTGCGGGTAGCGGCCAGGGTGACAAAGTCTTCCAGCCATTTGCTTTCAAGGTTCATCGTCACTCCTGTTTTGTAGGGTGGATGACGCTCTTTTTATCCACCTGTCTCGTATGGCGTGGTGGATGGATAAAGCGTCATCCACCCTACGTCTACGTTTGCTACCACATCGCGGTCACGCCAACGTTATGCCGATTATGCATGACCCAGCGCTTAACAGCATTGGCCAGCATCAAGCTGCAGCCCCTAACCTACGGGCCATCGCGGCATATGCCGTATTTCCTGAGATGACCTTGATCATGTCCCCTGCTGCATCTACTCGCCTCGAAAAAGACCTGCTCGGCACCCTCGACGTTCCGGCTGACGCCTATTACGGCATCCAGACCCTGCGCGCCGTGCAGAACTTCCGCCTGTCCGGCGTGACGCTGTCGCACTACCCGAAACTGGTGGTCGCTCTGGCCATGGTCAAGCAGGCCGCCGCCGACGCCAACCGCGAGCTGGGCCACCTGTCCGCCGCCAAGCACACGGCCATCAGCACCGCCTGTGCACGCATTATTCAGGGCGAGTTCCACGACCAGTTCGTGGTCGACATGATCCAGGGCGGAGCTGGCACCTCGACCAACATGAATGCCAACGAAGTCATCGCCAACATCGCCCTCGAAGCCATGGGTTTCGAGAAAGGTGACTACAAGCAGCTGCACCCGAACAACGACGTGAACATGGCGCAGTCGACCAACGACGCCTACCCCACCGCCATCCGCCTGGGCCTGCTGCTCGGCCACGACAGCCTGCTCACTGCCCTGGACAAGCTGATCCAGTCGCTGTCGAAAAAGCAGCTGGAATTCAGCCATGTGCTGAAGATGGGCCGCACCCAGCTGCAAGACGCCGTGCCGATGACCCTCGGTCAGGAATTCCGCGCCTTTGCCACCACCCTGGGCGAAGACCTGCAGCACCTCAAGCTGCTCGCCCCAACCCTGCTGACCGAAGTGAACCTGGGCGGCACCGCGATTGGCACCGGGATCAACGCCGACCCGCAGTACCAGCTGCTGGCGGTCAAGCGCCTGGCGATTATCAGCGGCCATCCGCTGACCCCGGCCGCCGACCTGATCGAAGCCACCAGTGACATGGGCGCTTTTGTGCTGTTCTCCGGCATGCTCAAGCGCACCGCGGTGAAGCTGTCGAAGATGTGCAACGACCTGCGCCTGCTGTCCAGCGGCCCACGCACCGGGATCAATGAAATCAACCTGCCGCCGCGCCAGCCAGGCAGCTCGATCATGCCCGGCAAGGTCAACCCGGTGATCCCGGAAGCGGTCAACCAGGTGGCCTTCGAAGTGATCGGCAACGACCTGGCGCTGACCATGGCAGCCGAAGGCGGCCAGCTGCAGTTGAACGTGATGGAGCCGCTGATTGCCTACAAGATCTTCGACTCGATCCGCCTGCTGACCCGCGCCATGGATATGCTGCGCGAGTTGTGCATCGACGGCATCACCGCCAACGAAGCGCGCTGCCGTGAACTGATGGAAAACTCCATAGGCCTGATCACCGCACTCAACCCCTATATCGGCTACGAGAACGCCACACGCATCGCCAAGGTGGCGCTGGAAACGGGCCGCGGCGTACTGGAGCTGGTGCGCGAAGAGAAACTGCTGGGCGACGCCGAACTGGCCGACATCCTGCGCCCCGAGAACATGATCGCGCCACGCTTGGTACCCCTGCTACCGGGCTGACCCACAGAGCACCACACGCGCCGTATCCGCCAGGAACGGCGCGTTTTTTGTAACCAGCGCCCAGCATCTGGGTAACTGGTTTTCCGCCCTCGCCTGCCGGGCGGCACCGCTCAAGGCCGCACAGACGGCCCCACAAAAACGATAATCCGGGTGATAACCATGAGTCAGAGCAGTACTGCTTCCCTAAGCTTTTTGCGGCGCATGCCGCTGTGGCAACAAATCCTTATCGGCCTCGGCCTTGGCGTACTGACCGGCGTGCTGTTCAAGGCCGACGCCCTGCTGCTGGCGCCCATCGGCACGCTGTTCCTCAATGCAATCAAGATGCTGATCGTGCCACTGGTGTTCGTCTCACTGGTGGCCGGTATCACGGCCATGAGCGACAGCGCCAAGCTCGGCCGCATCAGCGTCAAGACCATCGCCATCTACCTGATCACCACTGCCTTTGCGGTGAGTATCGGCCTGCTGTTCGGCGCCCTGTTCACCCCGGGTGAAGGGATGAACATGGTCGCCAGCGGCGTGCAGGAAACCAAGCAGGCGCCGTCGTTGGTGCAGATTCTGGTGGGCCTGGTACCGACCAATCCGGTGGCCGCCTTCGCCGAAGGCAATATTCTGCAGATCATCGTCTTCGCCATCGCCCTGGGCGTGAGCATGAACCTGATCGGCGAAAAGGCCGCACCCGCCGTCAAGCTGTTCGACAGCCTGGCCGAGGTGTTCTACAAGCTCACCGACCTGGTGATGCGCTGCGCGCCGATCGGCGTATTTGCGCTGATCGCCGGCGTAGTGGCCTCCCACGGCATCGAAGTGCTGCTACCGCTGGCCGGCGTGATCGGGGTGATCTACCTGGCCAGCATCACCCATATGCTGCTGGTGTATGGCGGCCTGCTGGGCTTGCTCGCACGGCTTAGCCCGCTGCGCTTCTTCAAGGGCGTGGCGCCGGCATTGGCCGTGGCCTTCAGTACTTCAAGCAGCGCCGGCACCCTGCCGGTGTCGATTGAATGCGCGCGCAAGAACCTCGGCGTGTCCCAGGGCGTGGCCGGTTTCGTACTGCCGGTGGGCGCGACCATCAATATGGACGGCACCGCCATTTATCAGGGCGTACTGGCGCTGTTTATCGCCCAGGCTTTCGGCGTCGACCTGAATGCCGGCCAGTACCTGATGATCATCCTCACCGCCACCCTGGCTTCGATCGGCACCGCCGGTGTACCTGGCGCCGGGCTGATCATGCTCGGCCTGGTACTGACCTCGGTCGGCCTGCCGCTGGAAGGCGTGGCGCTGATCGCCGGCATCGACCGCATCCTCGACATGGCACGCACCACAGTCAACGTCGCCGGCGACCTGATGACCACAACGCTGGTCGGCAGCAGCGAGAAAGAGCTGGATCGCGAGATATACAACAGCGACAACGCGCAGTAATAGCTGCGGACTGCGCAAGGCAACCCGATGCCAGTGACTACAGCGGCTGAGCGTTTACCGACATCACCGCTTAGTCACGCAACAACAGGCGGCAGCAGGCAACCCCTGCGCCCCTGGCACCGAACAGCCCGCCTGGTCAGCGCCGTGACGACGTCCTGTGTCGGCATACACCCCTTCGCCACCGCGCTGACCAAGCGGGCTTCCTGATAGCAACACCCGTGGCATGCGCCAGCCTCGCCTTACCAGGGCGGCTGGCGATGCCACTCCCAGACAACAATAAAAAAGGCAGAAACCCATGCTGCAGCTTCTTCAACACCTGTGGAACAAACCTGGCAACGGCCTGGCCGCTCTGCTGCTGAGCCTACTGTTCAGCCCCCTGAGTCAGGCCGCCTTGCCGCCCGATTACAAGATGGTGCTGCTGACGGAAAACTTCCCGCCGTTCAACATGGCCGAGCACGGCAAGAATTTCGCCCGCGATGCGCAGATCCAGGGCGTCAGTGCCGATACCGTGCGCGAGATGTTCAAGCGCGCCGGCATCAACTACAGCCTGACCCTGCGCTTTCCCTGGGACCGCATCTACCAACAGACCATGACCAAGGCCAACCACGGCCTGTTCTCCACCTCCATGAGCGAGGCGCGCAAGCCGTTGTTCAAGTGGGTCGGGCCTATCGCCCAGTACCAGAGCGTGCTGGTCGGCCGCAAAGGCAGCCACCCGCAACTGAGCACCCTGGAACAGGCCAAGGCCTACCGCATCGGCGCCTACCAGAGCGCGGCGGTCAGCCAGCATCTGGAGCGCCTGGGCTTTACCCCGCAGAACGCCCTGCGCGACCAGGAAAATATCCGCAAGCTGCAACGCGGGCAGATCGACCTATGGGCCACCTCCGACCCGGTGTGGCGCGTGTATGCCAAAGAGCAAGGCGCCGATGATCTGCAAACCGTGCTCAGCTTCGAAACCTCGCAGCTGTACCTGGCGCTGAACAAGGACACCCCGGACGAAGTGGTCGAGCGCCTGCAGGCCGCCCTGGAGCAGATGCGCAGCGAAGGCTACGGCAGCTGCGCGAAAAATCCTGAGCTGTGTTGAATGCCGTTCACTTAAGATCAGTGCTGCGCTGCCCTCGCCAGGCAAGCGGCATTGGTTCGGGATTTGAGCCCGTAGGATGGGTGATAACCCATCAGCCAGCAGCCAGTTGATGGGTTACCACCTGGCCCCACCCATCCTACGCCTGAGCACCTCGCACGGCTAAAGCTGCCAGGCCTTGCGCAATGCCTGCAGGGCCTCGGCGATTTGCGCCTCCGGCACCGCAGCAAACCCCAGCACCAGCCCGGCGCGCTGGTCTTCTGGGGTGCTGCTGTTGGGTAGCCAGTAACTGCTGAGCGCACTTATCTCCACCCCAACCCGTGCGGCGGCGCTGATCAGCTCACGCTCGCGGGCCAGGCTGTTCACCCGCACGCACAGATGCAACCCGGCCTCCACCACCGGCAACGGCGCGCAGCCCGGCACCGACTCAGGCCAACCGGCCATCAGCGCGTCGCGGCGGCTACGTGCGGCCGTGCGCATACGGCGGATATGCCGCTGAAAATGCCCGGCGGCGATAAATTCGGCCATCACCGCCTGGGTGCCAATTTCCGAATGGCGCATATCCAGGGCGCGGCGTTGGGCGAAGGCTGCGGCCAGCGCTGGCGGCAATACCAGATAACCCAGACGCAACGCCGGAAAGGCAATCTTGCAGAAGGTGCCGACATACAGCACCCGGCCCTGGCGGTCGAGAGCGGCCAAGGGCGCCAGCGGCGTACCGCTGTAGCGGTACTCGCCGTCGTAGTCGTCCTCGATGATCAGGCCGTTATTGCGCTCGGCCCATTCCAGCAGCTGCAGGCGCCGCGCCAGCGACAGGGTGACGCCGGTCGGGTATTGGTGCGATGGCGTCAGGTAGACCAGCCGGCACTCTTCAATCTGCTCCAGCGCGGCGGTGTTCAGCCCTTCGCCATCCACCGCCACGCCGCACAGCTGCGCCCCGGCTATCGCCAGCGCATGGCCGGCGGCGCGGTAGCCGGGGTTCTCCAGCGCCACCCGCGCACCCGGCGTCACCAGCAGTTGCGCACACAGGCTGATGGCCTGCTGCGCGCCATTGGTGACCACGATCTGCGCCGGATCACAGTGCAGGCCACGGCTGTTGCGCAGGTAAGCGGCGATCAGTTCGCGCAATTGCAGGTCGCCGGCCGGGTCGCCATAGCCCAGGCGCGCCGGCGATGGCTTGCGCCAGAAGCGTGCGGACAAACGCGCCCAGGTCTCGAAGGGAAACAGATCAAAGGCTGGCACGCCAACGCGAAACGCTCGTGGCGCACCGCTCAAGGGCGGGTTCAGATGGTGCGTCTGCAACAGCTGCAGAGCGGCACTCTGCGGGCTGCCAGACGGCTGAGCCTGGACAGAGGGCGCGGGCGTTGGCCGCGTCGTCCCACTCAACTCAGCCACATAGGTGCCCGCACCGATGCGCCCCTCGATATAGCCCTCGGCATACAGCTGATCGAAGGCACGGGTCACGGTATTGCGCGAGATGCCCAGCAGGCTCGCCAGGTCGCGGCTGGCCGGCAAGCGCGTGCGGCGTTGCAGACGACCATCGAGGATGCGCTCACGCAGCGCCTGATACAGCTGACGCGCCAGCCCCTGCTGTGGGTCGAGCTGGATGCCGGACAGATCGACCGGGAGCGGCGCAGCGGACGAAATGGCCATAGCGATTGGCTCCATAAAAGTCGCAGAAAGTGGATCTTACAACAGACCAATACGCTGCCTAGTATGGCTTCACCAGCTCAGGAGCCTGCCCATGTACACGCCCACCGCCTTTCGCCAGGACGACCTCGCCACGCTGCACCAGCAAATGCGCGCCACGCGCCTGCCGACGCTGGTCAGCCACGGCAGTCAGGGTTTGCTCGCCAGTCACCTACCGCTGTTGTTAGCACCTGACGAAGGTGAATACGGCACGCTGTACGGTCACTTCGCCCGGGCCAACCCGCAGTGGCGCGATTTGGCTGAGGGCAGCCCGGCGCTGGTGATCTTCCAGGGCGCGGAGGCCTATATCAGCCCGTCCTGGTACGCCGCCAAGGCCGAGCACGGCAAGGTGGTGCCGACCTGGAACTACATCAGCGTGCAGGCCCATGGCCGCGCCGAGGTGTTCGATGACGCCGAGCGTCTGCTGCAGCTGGTCAGCCGCCTCAGCGCGCTGCATGAAGCCGAGCGCCCGCAACCCTGGGCAGTCAGCGATGCACCGCGCGACTACATAGACAGCATGCTGCGCGCGATTGTCGGCTTCGCCCTGCCCATCGAGCGCCTTGAAGGCAAATGGAAGCTCGGGCAGAACCGCAGCCAAACCGACCAAACCGGTGTACGCGAGGGCCTGCACGCCAGCCATGACCCGCGCGACCGCGCACTGGCCGCACAAATCAATACCCAACACCTAGCCAAGGAAGCGCCATGAGCATTGAAATTCGTCCCGTCAGCAGCGCTGATCACGCCGCCTGGCTACCGCTGTGGCGGGGCTATCTGCACTTCTACCAAAGCGAGCTGCCCGCCGAGGTCAGCGCCATGACCTGGCAGCGCTTTCTCGACCCGAGCGAGCCGACCCATGCCGCCCTCGCCTGGCGCGACGGCCAGGCTGTGGGGCTGGTGCAGTGGATCTTCCACCGCACGAATTGGTCGGTGGAACACAGCTGCTACCTGCAGGACCTGTTTGTCGGCGCCGATCAGCGCGGCGGCGGCATCGGCCGGCTGCTGATCGAACACGTCTATGCCCAGGCCCAGGCAGCCGGCTGCAGCCGCGTGCATTGGCTGACCCAGGAAACCAACTACCCCGGCCGTCAGCTCTACGACCGCATCGCCGAACGCTCGGGTTTTATCCAATACAGGAAGCTCTTCTGATGACCATCGACCTCACTCACTGGCAGCCGCGCCCGGCACCCGATCAGCGTGAACTGCCTGGACGTTTCGTCCACCTGGCGCCCCTCGACAGCGCACGCCACGGCGATGACCTATGGGCCGCGCTGCAGGGACCGGACCCGGCACTGTGGGACTACCTGCCCTACGGCCCGTTCAACGAACGGGCCGAGTTCGATACCTGGTTGGCCGGCAACGCCAGCAGCCGCGACCCGTTGTTCTACGCGGTGCTCGACAATGCCAGCGGAAAAGCCCTGGGGCTGTTCAGTTACCTGCGCATCACGCCGCAGGACGGCTGTATCGAGATCGGCCATGTCGCTTTCGGCGCGCCCATGCAGCGCACACCCGGCGCCACCGAGGCGATCTACCTGCTGGCCCGGCATGCCTTCGACGACCTCGGCTACCGCCGCCTGGAGTGGAAGTGCGACGCCGCCAACGCCCGCTCGATGCGCGCCGCCGAGCGCTTCGGTTTCACTGCCGAAGGGCTGTTTCGCCAACATATGGTGCGCAAAGGCCGCAACCGCGACACCGCCTGGTTCGCCATCATCGATGACGACTGGCCGGCAGTACGCGACGGTTTCCAGCGCTGGCTGGCGGCGGATAACTTCGCTGTAGAGGGCCAGCAGAAGCGCCGGCTGGAGGAGTGTAGGGGCTGACAGGAACCCTCTGTACGGGGTGAACCCTGCAAGGCGAAAGCCGCCCCTGTAAAAGCGTGCAACCAGAGAATGGTCTTATTACTTATCACCTGCTTGTTACGAAGTCGTAATACTTTTTCCCTATAAACGGCGGCCAACCACCAAAATCACAACCAAGGTTGCCGCCATGAACCGCACGCTCACCCCGCTCGCCCACTGCATCGCCCTCGCCTTATTCGGCGTCACCTCCCTGGCCGGAGCGGCCACCGTCACGGTGGACAGTGCCACCACAACCGGTCAGGTGCTCAGCGGGGAAACCACCCTGCAGGTCGACGGCACTGGCAGCATCATTACCAGCGGCAAAAGCGTGGACCTGAAGAACGCCACCAGCGGCTCCGGGGTGATCGTCGACAACAGCGGGCTGATCAAGTCCACCGCTGATCGCGGCATCGACAGCTCTGGCAGCAGCACCCCGCGCACCTATCAGATCATCAACCGCGAAGGCGCCAGCATTGACGCCTCCAAGCAGGGCATCCGCCTTAGCACCGACCTGGCCGGCACCCAGGTGAGCATCGACAACGCCGGCACCATCATTTCCCAGACCGACCGCGCGATCATGCTCAAGGATCTCAAGACCAATGTGCAGATCGACATCCTCAACCGCGAGACCGGCCTGATCCACGGGGTGAAGGAAGACGCCATGCGCGTCGGCAACAACGCCACCATCACCAACTACGGTGAAATCAGCAGCGGCGATATGACCAACGCCGATGCCAAGTACGATGGCATCGACTTCGACGCCTCTACCGGCGGCAAAGTGGAGAACTACGGCACCATCTCCGGCGGCCGCCACGGCATTACCACCGATGTGGGGGCCGAGTTGGTCAACCACGCAGGCGGCGTCGTCATTGGTCGCAACGGCTCGGGCTTCGGTTCCGACGGTAATGGCCGAGTGATCAACTACGGTCGTATCACCGGCGCCTACAGCGGCCTGGTGGCAGACGGTGATGGCGACGGCGTGGACATCGATGGTGAAGGTTACATCGACAACCACGGCATCATCGAAGGCATCGGTGCCGGCGGCTCCAAGGACGGCTCGGCCAACACCAGCGAAGGCATCGCCATGGGCGGCGGCACCATCTATAACCGCGCCAACGCCACCATCAGCGGCGCAGCCAACGCCATCCTGATCGACGACAGCGCCACCGGCGGCGCGCCTTACGCCACCTACCTGGAAAACTTCGGGCAGATCCTCGGCCTGGGCGGCGATGCAGTGCGCATCATCGGCGAACAGAACGACAGCGTGATCAACGGCGGCCTGATCAGCAGCACCGGCGGCGTGGCCCTGGACCTGGGCGGCGGTGCCGACCACCTAAGCCTGCGTAGCGGCAGCCAGTTCGTCGGCCTGGTGGATGGCAGCGCCGGCCGCGATGTTCTGAGCCTGGACGACGCCGCTGGCGGTAGTTTCGGCAACAGCAGCAACTTTGAATGGCTGCAGGTCAACGCCGGGCACTGGACCCTCGACAGCAATGACTTCAGCGAAGGCGGCCAGGTACTCGCTGGCGCCGAGTTGGTAAACCTCGGCCGTATCGGCGGCACCCTGGATATCCGCGCTGGCGGCACCTACGCCGGCGGCGGCCAGGTCCATAACCTCAACCTGGCGGCTGGCTCCACACTGACCTTTGCCGTCTCTGCCGACGGCAGCCACAGCCCGCTGCAGGCCGCTGGCCAGGTCGCCTTGAACGGTGCCCATCTGGAGGTCCGCGCCAACGCCGGCAGCTACCCAAACACCAGCCACTACCAGGTGCTGCAGGCCGCCGAGGGCGTAACCGGCCGCTTCGTTAGTGTTAGCAGCAACTTTGCCTTCCTCACCCCGACTCTGAGCTACGCGGCAAACAGCGTGGAGCTGGAGCTGGCGCGCAATGACGTTGCCTTCGCCGATATAGCGGGCAACAGCAACGGTGCCAACGTCGCCGGTAGCATCAGCGCCCAAGGTAGCCCGCAGCTCTACAACGCCTTGGTCACCAGCAGCAGCGGCGAAGCCCGCCAAGCGCTGGAACAGCTGGCCGCTTCCAGCAACGCCAGCTTAGCCAGCAGTGGCCTGGGTAGCACTGGCCAGGTCAGCGGCGCCATGCTCGGTGCCCTGCAATCATTCAGCAGCGGCCTGGGCGGCAACCTACAGAGTTCACTGACCCTGGCAGACGGCCCGCTGCTGGCGGCCACTGGCGTGCCTGCCGAGGCCCGCAACCTCAACGACCCTTCGGCGCGCGGTCGGCTCTGGGTCCAGGCACTGGGTAGCAACGGCAGCCTCGACGGCAGTCAGGGTGGCCACGACCTGGACAGCGACACCCGCGGCGCTGTCGCCGGTGCGGATTGGGCTGTGGCCGGCGACTGGCGCCTGGGCCTGCTCGGCGGCTATTCACGCACCGACCTGGAAGCCGGTAGCGGCTTCAAAGGTGATATCGACAGCCTGCACCTGGGCGTCTACGGCCTGCGTCAGAGCGGTCCTCTGGCGCTGCGCCTGGGCGCGGCCTACAGCCGTCACGACGGCCACAGCAAGCGCGAAGTGGCCTTCGGCAGCTTCAGCGACCGCCTGCGTGGCAGCTACGATGCCGAGAGTTTCCAGGCCTTCAGCGAACTGGGCTACGCCATGGGCAGCGGTAAGTTGCAGGCTGAGCCTTTTGCCGCTCTGGGCTACCAGTATTACGCTCGTGACAGCTACGACGAGAAAGGCGGCGTCGCCGCGCTGCAGGTGGATGACCAGGACCAAGGCAACCTCACCAGCACCTTCGGTGTGCGCCTGGCCCACCTCGACAGACTGGCGAACGGCATGACCATCACCCCGCGCCTCTCGGCGGCCTGGCGCCACGTCTACGGTAACCTCGACAGTACTACCCGCCAGTCCTTTCTCAGCGGCGGCAGCGCCTTCAGCGTCGAAGGCAGCGCCCTGGACCGCAACAGCCTGCTGCTCGACGCCGGCGTCGACATCGGCCTGAGCAGCACCCAGAACCTGGGTATGGGTTACAGCGGCGAGTTGGGTAGCAACGCGCAGAACCACGCCATTGTCGCGCAATGGCAAATGGGGTTCTGATCTGCAGGAACCTACTTCTCCATCGTGATGGGCCTGAGGGCTAAAACTCAGCCCATCACGCACCTGCTCAGTGACTCACTCGATCTCGAACAAACCATTCTTCAGCGGCGTTACCGACAGGCGCTGGCGCACATCGTCGTCGATGCGCGGATCATCCGGGCGGTACAGGCGCACCTGGCGGTAGGCGCTGATGCGGTTGATTTCGGTGCCCAGGTATTCCCAGACCACACGGGTGCAGGCCGGGCTGCGCCGGTCACCGCTGGAGACGCCGGTTTTCAGGCCATTCAGGCGGGTAATGCGGCTCTTGTAGCTGGGGATGAGGATGGTCTGGCTCATCTCGTTGAGGGTCAGCGATTCGTAGTCCATCAGAAACAGCCGATCTTGCAGCTGGAACGCGGCGCCCAGATAACGGCAGCGCACCCAATCCTCACCCTGCACATCGGCGCTGGCGGAACGCTCCTGACGCTCCTGGCGCTCGAACAGAAAGTCGCCGTCTTCCTCCCACAGCTGCACCAGCGACAACAGCACGGTGCCCGGCACCGACATGCAGTTGGAGTATTCGAAGTAGTAGCCGCAATAGCGCGACAGGTTGCCGGCATGCGCGCGCAGCGGCTTGAGCAATTCCATCAGCGCGTCGCTGCGCGCGCCGGCATTCTGGCCCGGCGTGCGCGCGCCAATCAGGTCGGCAAACTGCTCGGCGGGCAGGCTCAGCTCGTAGGCCTCAACGCCGAAAAAGTCGCAGATGCGCTTGAGGTTGTAGGCCGTTGGTCGGCTCTGTCCGCTCAGGTATTTATTGAACTGGGCGCGATTGATCGCGAGCTTGCGGCAAACCTCGGCGATTGACCGGTAATGGCCACACAACAGCTTTAGATTGGGGCCTAGATGGTCGGACATGGCGGTTTTCCTGGTGATGCGAGCGGCGCGATTCTAGCATCAACTCGCGTCAGTTCGCCGCCATCCGCGAAATTGCACCACAGCCGCGTCTGCTCAACCATTCGGCCCCGCCCATATTTCCTTCACAAAACAACAAGAGAGACCTCACTGCCATGCTCGATATTCTCAACGACCTGATCTGGAGCAAGCTCCTGATCGTGATGCTGATCGGCCTTGGTCTGTACTTCACCATCGCCTCGCGTTTCGTCCAGTTCCGTTACTTCGGCAGCATGTTCCGCATCTTCGCCGAAGCCTTCCAGCGCCAGCCTGGCCAGCTCAGCTCGTTCCAAGCGCTGATGCTCTCGGTAGCCGGCCGCGTCGGTGCCGGCAACATCGCCGGTGTCTCGGTGGCAATCATGCTCGGTGGCCCGGGCGCGATCTTCTGGATGTGGGTCGTAGCCCTGGTCGGCATGGCCACCAGCTACTTCGAGTGCTCCCTGGCGCAGCTGTACAAGCGCCGTGAAGACGACGGCACCTACCGCGGTGGCCCGGCCTTCTACATCCAGCACGGCCTCGGCCAGCGCTGGTTGGGCATTGTGGTGTCGATCCTGCTGCTGGTGACCTTCGGCTTCGGCTTCAACGCCGTGCAGTCCTACACCGTGGCCAGTTCGATGCATGACACCTTCGGTCTGCCGACCTATGTCAGCGGCCTGATCCTCACCGTGGTGATCGGCCTGATCATCTTCGGCGGCATCAAGCGCATCGCCAAGTTCGCGGACGTGCTGGTGCCAGTGATGGCCTTCTCCTACATCGCCATGGCGCTGTTCGTGATCGGCAGCAACATCGACGCTGTCCCAGCCACCCTGGTGCTGATCTTCAAGAGCGCGTTCGGCCTGGAGCCTGCGTTTGCCGGTGGTATCGGCGCGGCCATCCTGATGGGCGTGAAGCGCGGCCTGTTCTCCAACGAAGCGGGCCTCGGCAGTGCACCGAACGTCGCCGCCGTTGCCGAGGTCAAGCACCCGGTAGCCCAGGGCATCGTGCAGTCGCTCAGCGTATTTATCGACACCATCATCCTGTGCAGCAGCACCGCACTGATCATCCTGCTGTCGGGCGTGTATCAGCCAGGCACCGAAATGGCCGGCGTTGTGCTGACCCAGACCGCCGTCGCCAGCGTAGTCGGTGAGTGGGGCCGGGTGTTCGTCACCGTCGCACTGCTGCTGTTCGTGTTCACCACCCTGATCTACAACTACTACCTGGGTGAAAACGCCCTGGGCTTCTTCAGCAAGAAGCGCGCACCGGTAGTGGTCTACCGCGTGCTGGTAGTGGCTCTGGTACTCTGGGGTTCGGTACAGGATCTGGGCACCGTGTTCGCCTTCGCCGACGTGACCATGGGCCTGCTGGCAATTGCCAACCTGATTGCCCTGGTGCTGCTGTTCAAAGTCGGCCTGCGCCTGATGCGCGACTACGACAACCAAATCAAGGCCGGCATAGAGTCGCCAGTATTCGATGCGAAGAACTTCGCCGATCTGGACCTCGACCCAGCTGCCTGGCCTAACGCGGCGCAAAACGCCCCGGCCAACCATGCGGAAATCGGCAACAGCGTGCATCAGCGCTAAGTCGCTGCTAAAGCTGCATTAGCTGTAATAAACAGGGGGCTTGGCCCCCTGTTTTCTTATAAGAACAATGAAAGTACGGAGACCCCTGATGGGTTGTGAAAAACTTCTGGTGCTCTACACCGGTGGCACCATCGGTATGCAAATGAGCGCCACGGGCCTGGCCCCGGCGTCCGGCTTCGATGAGCGCCTGCGCCGCCAGCAAGTGCTGGAAGCCCAGCCGCTGCCGCAATGGACCTTCCGCGAGCTACTGCCGCCCATCGACAGCGCCAATATGAATCAGAGCAACTGGCTGGCGATGGTCGCGGCGATTCGCGCCGGCATCGAGCAAGACGGTTGCGATGGCGTGCTGCTGCTGCACGGCACCGACACCCTGGCCTACAGCGCCGCCGCCCTGAGCTTTCTGCTGCTGGGCTTGCCGGTACCGGTAAGCCTCAGCGGCTCGATGCTGCCGGCCGGCGCCGAGGGCAGTGACGCCTGGGGCAACCTGTTCGGCGCCATGCGCGCGCTGCAGGCTGGCGTCACCCCAGGCGTGCACCTGTATTTCAATGGCGCGCTGCTGCATGGCGCGCGGGTCAGCAAGCTGCGCAGTGATGCCTTCGATGCCTTCCACGTGCTGCCGCGCCAGCGCCAAAGTGCCCGCGCCGAGAGCATCCCGGCCAGCATCGACTACCGCCAGCCGCGCCAGCCGGTCAACCTGGCCGTGCTGCCGTTCTATCCGGGCATCCAGGCCAGCCATGTGCGCGCCCTGCTGGATAGCGGCGTGCAAGGCCTGCTGCTGGAGTGCTACGGCAGCGGCACGGGACCTGCGGACGACGGAGAACTGCTCGACGTGCTCAAAGCCGCCCATGAGCGCGGCGTGGTAATGGCCGCAATCAGCCAGTGCCCGCACGGCCATGTCGAATTCGGCGTGTATGCCGCCGGCAGCCAACTGGCCAGCGCCGGGCTGATTTCCGCTGGCGGCATGACCCGTGAAGCCGCGCTGGGCAAACTGTTCGCCCTGCTCGGTGCCGGCCTGAGCCAAGCCGAGGTGGAGCACTGGTTTGCCTTGGATCTGTGTGGTGAACGGGCCGAATAAGTAGCTGCTTGCCGACGTACAAGTCGCTATAGTCGCGCCCCCGGCGAGCCCGCTCGCCAACCTTCAGACCACTCAACCACCGACTTACAAGGACGTACCTGCATGTCGTCGCTTCGCCTCGTCACGTTTCTGCTGCTCGCGCTGGCCATCACCGGCTGCTCCACCAAGGCCTACTTCAAGCTGCCCGAGCACAGCACCATCAGCGTCAACCAGCGCACCGAACAGCATCCGCAAGGCCTGGTGAAAACCCGTCCGTTCTTCTGGAACCGCACAGCGGGCGTGCCGTATCGGCTGACCAGTGTCACCGGAGAAACCCTGGCCGAAGGCAAGCTGCGCACGCGCTTTCGCGTGGTGTCGATCTTCTGGCCGCCCTACAGCATCATTTACTGGCCCATGGGCTTCGGTCAGCGTTGCTACGACCTGAGCAGCCATCTGCCGGCCGAATGCTCGCGTGAAGACCTGGGAATGCTGATCCAGGATTACCGCGCCACACGCTAATGGAGTGAATGGCGGCAAACAGGGTCAAACCATCTACCCTGTTTGCAATGCCTATCACCCAGCTACTGACGCCAAGGAGGTTGCCGCCATGCCCGTGCGCATTCCCGTCGAGATCCGTCCGGTCACCAGCGCCGACCATGCCGTCTGGCTGCCCCTGTGGCAGGGCTATCAACGCTTCTATATGACCGAGATAGCCGCCGCGACCAGCGACATCACCTGGCAGCGCTTTCTCGACCCGGCCGAGCCGATGCACGCCGCGCTAGCCTGGCATGACGGCCAGGCGATTGGCCTGGTGCACTGGATCTACCACCGCTCGACCTGGACCCCTGGCGACTACTGCTACCTGCAGGACCTGTTTATCGCCAAGGATATCCGCAGCAGCGGCGCCGGCCGTCAGCTGATCGAACACGTCTACCGCGAAGCCCAGGCTCAAGGCTGTTCGCGCACCTACTGGCTGACCCACGAGAGCAACAGCAAGGCGATGCTGCTGTATGAGCGCATCGCTGAACGCTCGGGCTTTATCCAGTACCGCAAGCTGTTCTGAGAGCCTGTTTATGATCTGCTGCGCGTCGGCCCTGCTGCGTTAAAAACAGGCTCGGAAAGCCACTTGTGGCTAACGCGCTTTAGCGCGACCCGAAGGGCGAGTGAAACGAGTAATGCTCTAGCTCGCGATATCATAAACAGGCTCTTCGCCAGCTGACCTTCTGGTCAGAAATTCCACCCTGCACTCTTGCCGCAGGCAGATTACGGCGTTATCTTCTGCGCCACGCCCGGCCACCTGCGCCGGCCGCGCACCTGGATCAGCAGACAGGGTAAACACTGAGCTGGCTAACCTGAACCCAACTTCAGAGGAGCCAACTCAATGGCTGCTACACGTATCTGGATCAAAAACCCCCTCGCCATCTTCACTGCCAACAACCTCGACGCCGCCGGCGGCCTGGTGATTGAAGACGGTGTGATCAGCGAACTGCTCAAGGCCGGCCAGCAGCCGAGCCAACCCTGCAATCGAACCTTCGATGCCCGCGAGCATGTGGTCCTACCGGGACTGATCAACACTCACCACCACTTCTATCAAACCCTCACCCGCGCCTGGGGCCCAGTGGTCAATCAGCCGTTGTTTCCCTGGCTGAAGACCCTGTACCCGGTATGGGCTCGCCTGACTCCGGAAAAACTCGCCCTGGCCAGCAAAGTGGCCCTGGCCGAACTGCTGCTGTCCGGTTGCAGCACCGCGGCGGATCACCATTACCTGTTCCCCGGTGGCCTGGAGAACGCCATCGATGTGCAGGTCGAAGCCGTGCGCGAGCTGGGCATGCGCGCCATGCTCACCCGTGGCTCGATGAGCCTGGGCGAAGCCGATGGCGGCCTGCCGCCGCAGCAGACCGTACAACAGGGTGAAGTGATCCTGGCCGACAGCCAACGGCTGATCCATGACTACCACCAGCGCGGCGATGGCGCCCAGGTGCAGATCGCCCTCGCACCCTGCTCGCCGTTCTCGGTCACCCAGGAAATCATGCGCCAGAGCGCCGAGCTGGCCGAAGAACTGGACGTGCGCCTGCACACCCACTTGGCGGAAACCCTCGACGAAGAAGACTTCTGCCTGCAGCGCTTCGGCCTGCGCACCGTGGATTACCTGGACAGCGTCGGCTGGCTCAGCTCGCGCACCTGGCTGGCCCACGGCATCCACTTCAACCCGGACGAGATTGCCCGCCTGGGCCAGGCCGGCACCGGTATCTGCCATTGCCCAAGCTCGAACATGCGCCTGGCCTCTGGCATCTGCCCGACGCTTGAGCTGGAAGCGGCGGGCGCACCGATCGGCCTCGGCGTGGATGGCTCGGCCTCCAACGATGCCTCGAACATGATCCTCGAAGCGCGCCAGGCCCTGTATATCCAGCGTCTGCGCTACGGCGCCGAGAAAATCACCCCGGAATTGGTACTGGGCTGGGCCAGCAAAGGCTCGGCCAAGCTGTTGGGGCGCAGCGATATCGGCGAGCTGGCGGTGGGCAAGCAAGCGGACATGGCCTTCTTCAAGCTGGATGAGCTGCGCTTCTCCGGCAGCCACGACCCGATTTCCGCGCTGCTGCTGTGCGGCGCCGACAAGGCCGACCGGATGATGATTGGCGGCCAGTGGCGGGTCATCGACGGGCAGATCGAAGGCCTGGATGTGGCCAAGCTGATCGCCGATCACCGCCAAGCAGCCAAGGAGCTGATCGCCGGCTAAAACGCCGACTATTCCACCGCGCTGCCAGGTGCCAAATGCCAGGCAATAAAAGACCGGCCCTAGAGCCGGTCTTTTTTATCGCGCAGATCAGTGCCACATGCCCTTGATCTGACTCAACGTCAGGCCATTGATCAGGCAGTGGTTGGGGTTACCGCGCAGTGGGTCCTTGACCACATGGCCACCGAAGTTGATCACGGTGGTGGTGTTGCCGCTCATATAAGCGCCCCAGACGCGGGTGGTATCCGTGGCCACCAGGGCGGCAGCCGTCTGGCTGCCGCTGCTGGCACACAGGACAGAAACACCCTCCAGGCGACCATTGCTGTCCTGGTCCTCTTTGTCGTAGTTGGCGCTCGTATTAGCGGCGCCGCCGCGCACGATCAGTACACCCTTGGCAACGTCTTCGGCCTGCGCCGGCGATACGCTGCCCGCGCACAGCGCGGCAAGCAGGATGCAGGCGGCGATATTTTTGTGGCTATTGAGGAAATTTTGCATGGTTGCTGCCCTCCATGGGCTAAGCGAGTCAATTAATGCTGGGACCTGGACGCCAGCCCTGGCCCCAGCCGATGTCACATCGCGATATCGTTGGCGTGGGTCTGGCCCGGCCAGACGCCGGTCATCTCGATCTCGCGCTGGCCGGTCAGCCACTGGCCAAGCGGGTTCGGCCACTTGAAGCTGTACTTGTCGCTGTTGATCACACCTTTGAAGCTGATCTCGGCAGCGATGTTGGTGGCACTCAGCGGGATATTGCCGATGGTCTTGGACAGGCCACCGCTCAACGAGAACGACTCGTGCTGCGGCCCTTGTGGGGTGTCGTAGCTCAGCTTGATATCGGTGATATAGGTGCAGCCCGGTTTGTTGTTGAACAGGATCTGCAGCGCACCCAGGCGGGTAATCCAGTTGGGGATCAGCAGGTTGCCGTCGTAAGAGGCGAAGGTGTAAGCAATCGGCACCGAGCCATTGGCCAGGCTATTCGGGGTGGTGGGCCAAAGATGCTGGTCGATCTGCTTGGTCTCCTTGGAGGAGACATACGAGCCTTTGCCATTGGCGCCGGCCAGCATGTCCTGCACAGCACCGGCCGAGCCGCTGATGGAAAAGGACGAGCTGTTGTCCTGAGAGCCGATATTCAGGCCGCTGTTGGCGTAGATCACGCTGGTGACCACACCGAAACCCTGAGCGATATTGCCGCTGCTACCCATGCTCACTGCGGACGCCTGCTGGGCCATCCAGCTCAGGGTTTCCGGCTTGCTCAGCACGGTGAGGTCACTGATAAAGCTCTCGCTGGAAATGCCGAACTCCGAGGCCATCGAGCCGACATTGGCGAACTCCCAGGTGATTTCCGTGCCGGCGGTGATTTTGGTGCCGCTCTCCGGATCAGTGGCCGAACCATCCAGGTTGACGTTGGCCTGGCTGCGTTTGACGTTGCTGGAAGAAAGCTTCCACTGGTTAGGCACACCACGGCTGCTGATGGCGATGCCCGGCGTGGCTTCCTGCACCAGGGTGAAATCCCCGCTATCCGGAGAAACAATACCGACAGCACCGACCTTGAACTTGGGGTCGAGGGTCCAATTGCCCCAATAAGCAGGACGGCCGGCGCGCAGAAGATCGGTAAACGTACGATTCCAATTCATGACTGTAATCCTTGCAGTTATCTAAATGGAGTGCACCGCAACTCATGCCGCGGCACGTACGCCGAATAAGGCAACTCGTTTGCAGCCCTGATGAGCCCCATGGAGTTAGTCGACGATTAAACTCTGGCGACTAACCGGATAACTGGATATTGGGCAAATTCGGTATATCTGGGGAAGTATTTCCATCTCGGTCTATTACTTGGCAAACGCTAACTTCTGGTCCTCTCTGGTGCATCAGAAAGGATTGACAATGTGCTTACGCCACGCGAGGTTCAGGCCCTGTCACTTATCGCCCGCGGCTGCACTGACCGGGATATATCCGCACTATTATGCGTATCCATAAGTACCGCCAGAAAACATCGAGAGCACTTGCACAGCAAACTTGCACTGAATAAATCTGCGCAGCTGGCTATTTATTATCTGGAAACTTTCCCGACACTTGAAACAATTAATAAAACACCGCTAAAGAGCGGCAAATTAAGTGCGCGCGAATTACAGATCGTGCAGCTGTTTGCCCACGGATTGAGCGATAAGGAAGTTGCCCGCCGACTTGGCATCAGCGACCTGACCGTGCGCAAGCACCGCAGCAATATGCAAGGCAAGCTGGCCGCCGCGAATATCTGCGAGTTGCTCTATGAAGCAGTGGTAAGCGGTTGGCTGGTGCTACCGCTGAGGGCACCAACGAAAGCGGACAACGCAGCTGATCGGGCCAACCCCGCAACGGTTGGACAAGGCCACGGGCGGCTGCTTAGTTGATTATTCGGGCCGCTGCTAACGGTGGCGGCCTTTGCCCGTCGCCCTGCCTGGAGCCACAGCATGAACAGACTGCCCACCCTCATCGCCCTGTTAACGGCCAGCGGCCTGGCCCATGCCGCCAATCTGCCGGCATTCGAGGTCACTTGCCCGACCGACCTCAGCGTGCGCGCCGAGGCCGGCGGCCCGGTGTATATCAACGACAAACAGATCGTTCTGCACAAGCTCAGCGAGCAGTTCTTCGAGGCCAAGGGTGAAGGCGTGACCCTGTCCATCAGCCTGAATGCTGCCGGCGCGCCGACGGTCTCCTACACCGGTAAACAGGGTGCCAATGGCATCTGTGAAAAGACCGAGAAAGCGCCGCAGGAAGAGGCACCAGCAACCGACGAATCAGCGGAGCCAATGGCCGACTGATCCGTCATAGGCACGATAGGCGCGGCGCCGTCAGAACACCGACCAACCAATACGCTCGCTGAGCAGTTCCAGCGCCTTGATCCCGGCCAGGGAGTTGCCGGCGGCGTTCAGTTCCGGCGACCACACGCACACGCTGAAACGCCCCGGCACCACGGCGACGATGCCGCCGCCGACGCCGCTCTTGCCCGGCAGGCCGACGCGGTAGGCAAAGTTGCCCGCCTCGTCGTACAGACCGCTGGTGGCCATGATCGCGTTGACCTGCTTGCTCTGCCGCGCGCTGAGAATCTGCTGCCCGCTGTGCTTGCAGAAGCCGTCGTTGGCCAGAAAGCAGAACGCCCGCGCCAGGTCGACGCAGCTCATACGCAGCGCGCAGTAACTGAAGTAGCTGCGCAGCACCGCCTCCACGTCGTTATGGAAATTGCCGAAGGACTGCATCAGATAAGCCGCCGCCGCATTGCGCGCGCGGTGCTGGTATTCCGACTCAGCCACGTGCCGGTCTACCACCACCTCGGGATTACCGGCCAAACGGCGCACAAAGTCGCGCATCGACAACACCGGCGCGGCAAAGCGCGACTGGTTGATATCGCAGATCACCAGGGCGCCGGCGTTGATAAACGGATTGCGCGGGCGGCCACGCTCGAACTCCAGCTGCACCAGCGAATTGAACGGTTGGCCAGACGGCTCGTGGCCCAGGCGTTGCCAGATATCCTCACCGGAATGCTCAATCGCCTGCACCAGGCTGAACACCTTGGAAATGCTCTGCACCGAGAACGGCGTGTCGGCATCACCAGCGCAGTACAGCTCGCCGTCGTTGCTGTACACCGCAATGCCCAGCTGGTTAGCCGGCACATCGGCCAGCGCCGGGATGTAATCGGCCACCTTGCCCTGGCCGATCAGCGGGCGGACTTGATCCAGAATTTCATTCAACAGCGCTTGCATGCTCAGGCTCGCCACAAGGTCCGAGCGCGCCTCGGACAATGGCAGATAGACGCTTGCCTGGCGGCGCTGATCACACCCCACGCCAATCAATCCCGGACTGCGCTCACGCTTGTTCGGGCTAACTCGTCAGCCCCGTAGGGTGGATGACGCTTTTCTCATCCACCGTCGCAGTTTGGTGGATGGATAAAGCGTCATCCACCCTACGCCCCAGAAGGCGCCTGTTAGAACTTCTCCGCGCGCAGCACTTCAACCTGGGCCAGGTAGCAGACCATGGCGAAGTTGGCGTAGTAGCGCGCCTGCAGATGGCCGGCGATGCGCTCGGCGACATCGCGGGTGCAGATGATCTCCACGCGGATATTGCCTTCGGTGTCCCAACCGGCGCTGCGTACGCCACGGCCGCCACGACCACGGGCGTCGGAAATGGTCCAGCCCGGCGCGCCGAGCTGCTCCAGGTCAGCCACCAGTTTCTTCTCCAGCGCGGCTTCGCAGATCACGGTAAGCAGGGTGCGGATATGCGCGTCCATTTCAGAGCCCCCAGGCCATCAGCTGTTCGGCCAGCATCAGGTACAACGGGATGCCGACGATGATATTGAAGGGAAAGGTGATACCCAGCGACGCCGTCAGCGACAGCGACGGGTTGGCCTCGGGCAAGGCCAGACGCAAGGCCGCCGGCACGGCGATATAAGAAGCCGATGCCGCCAGCGTGGCCAGCACAGCGGTGCCGCCCAGGCTCAGGCCCATAAAACGGCCCAGCAGTGCGCCGATCAGCGCACCCAGCAAGGGCATCAGCAAGGCAAAACTCAGCAGGCGCAGGCCAAACTGTTTGAGCGATCCCAGCTGACCGGAGGCGATCAGGCCCATCTCCAGCAGGAACAGCGCCAGCACCGGTTTGAACATGCTGGTGTAGAACGGCTCCAGTGGTTTGATCGCTTCCTTGCCGGCAATCGCACCAATGATCAGGCCGCCAAGCAGCAGCATGATGCTCTTGCCGAGAAAGATTTCCCGACCCAGCTCGCCCCAGTCGGTGTCACGGGCAATGCCCTTGGCCAGCAGGATGCCGACCAGAATCGCCGGGATCTCCAGAATGGCGACAAACAGCGGCATATAGCTTTCAAACTCGATGCCCTTGGCCAGCATGTAGGCCACCACCACGGCAAAGGTCCCGGCGCTGACCGAGCCATAGTGCGCCGCCACCGCTGCGGCGTTGACCCGGTCAAAGCCCAGGCCGCGCAGCACCGCAAAAGCCAGCAACGGCAACGCCACGCCCAGGCCCAACACCCAAGCCGCCTGACCGAGCAACTGCCAGCTGGCTTGCTCGGCCAGCTCCACGCCGCCGTGCAGACCAATGGCCAGTAACAGAATGATCGACAGCGTTTCATACAGCGCAGGCGGCAGTTTCAGCTCGCTTTTCAGCAGACCGGCCAACAGACCGAAGACAAAGAACAGCACCACCGGGTCCAGACTCACCGCGCATTGCTCCTGTATTGACTGCTATTCAGACGCCTGCCGCGTCACCACCTGCTCGAATAAAAGGTCATGCCCCCACCACGCGTTGTGCTGATACCCGCAGTTTTGCCCAGTCTCCTGCTGATAACAGCAGAACCCTGCACAGCGGGGCATAACCGAAAAAACGGAGCCATGCGGCTCCCAGGGGACTCAGGCACTTGGCCCAAAACCCTTGCCGGCGCGATGAATAAGCCGCGCCGGCGGTATAAAAAGAAGCCCCAAAAAAACCATTCAAATGCCTGTTCAAACAGCCGGGGCTTCCGAGGTTAACCTTCGATTTCCACCAAGACGTCACCCGGATTGACCCGGTCGCCTTTGGCCACATGCACCGCTTTCACGGTACCGGCAATCGGCGCCTGCACTTCGGTTTCCATCTTCATCGCTTCGCTGATCAGCACCGCCTGGCCGGCCTTGACCGTGTCGCCGACCTTGACCAGCACATCGACGATATTGCCCGGCATGCTGGTGCTGACATCGCCCGGCGCGCTGGCTTGCTTGCGCTTACCGCTGGCGCCCGCGACGAAATCATTCAGCGGCTCGAACACTACCTCTTCCGGCATGCCGTCGATGGACAGGTAGAAGTGGCGCTTGCCGTCGCTCTTCACGCCAACGCCGGTGATGTCGACGCGGTAGCTTTCGCCGTGCACATCCACCACAAACTCGGTCGGCACGCCCTCACCACCGGCCGGGGCCACGCCGCCGGCTTCCGGGATTGGCAGCAGCACTTCCGGGGTCAGGGTGCCGGCGGCGCGTTCTTCAAGGAACTTGCGCCCGATATCCGGGAACATGGCGTAGGTCAGCACGTCTTCTTCGGATTGCGCCAGGCTGCCGATTTCTTCGCGCAGCTTGGCCATTTCCGGCTTGAGCAGATCGGCCGGGCGCACTTCGATCACGTCTTCGCTGCCAATCGCCTGCTTGCGCAGTTGCTCGTTGACCTTGCCCGGTGCCAGGCCGTAACGGCCCTGCAGGTACAACTTCACCTCGTTGGTGATGGTCTTGTAGCGCTCGCCAGCGAGCACGTTGAACACCGCCTGGGTGCCGACAATCTGCGAGGTCGGGGTTACCAGCGGCGGGAAGCCGAGGTCTTCACGCACCCGCGGGATTTCCGCGAACACTTCGTTGATACGGCTCAGCGCGCCCTGCTCTTTCAACTGGTTGGCCAGGTTGGACATCATCCCGCCCGGCACCTGATTGACCTGCACGCGGGTGTCGACGGCGGTGAACTCGCTTTCGAACTGGTGGTACTTCTTGCGCACCGCGTGGAAGTACAGGCCGATCTCCTGGATCAGCGCCAGGTCCAGGCCGGTGTCGTACTCGCTGCCCTTGAGCGCCGCAACCATCGACTCGGTGCCCGGATGGCTGGTGCCCCAGGCGAAACTGGAGATGGCAGTGTCGATATGGTCGGCACCGGCTTCGATGGCCTTGAGCTGGCACATCGAACCCATGCCGGCGGTGTCGTGGCTGTGGATAAACACCGGCAGGTCGACTTCCGCCTTCAAGGCCTTGACCAGATCAGCCGTGGCATAGGGCGTCAGCAAACCGGCCATGTCCTTGATCGCGATGGAGTCGATGCCCATGGCCTGCATGGCCTTGGCCTGCTTCACGAACGCTTCGACGGTGTGCACCGGGCTGGTGGTGTAAGCGATGGTGCCCTGGGCATGTTTGCCGGCGGCCTTCACCGCCTCGATGGACACGCGCAGATTTCGCACATCGTTCATGGCGTCGAAGATGCGGAACACGTCGATGCCATTGACCGCCGCCTTGGCCACAAAGGCGCGCACCACGTCATCGCTGTAGTGGCGATAACCGAGCAGGTTCTGCCCGCGCAGGAGCATCTGCAAGCGGGTGTTGGGCAAGCCGGCCTTGAGTTTGCGCAGACGCTCCCAGGGGTCTTCCTTGAGGAAGCGCACGCAGGCATCGAAGGTCGCGCCGCCCCATACTTCCAGCGACCAGTAGCCGACCTGATCGAGCTTGGCGCAGATCGGCAGCATGTCGTCCAGGCGCATGCGCGTGGCGATGACCGACTGGTGGGCATCGCGCAGGATGGTATCGGTGACGGTAATTTTTTTACTCATGATCTGATTCCTTCCCCTACAGGCCGGCGTGGGCAGCAATGGCGGTGGCAATGGCGATGGCCAGGTGCGACGGGTTGCGCTTGATCGAGTACTCGGTCAGCTCCGGGTGCGCCTCGACAAAACTGGTGTTGAACTGGCCGCTGCGAAACTCCGGGTTACGCAGAATTTCTTGGTAATAGGCGGCGGTGGTTTTCACCCCCTGCACGCGCATGTCATCCAGGGCGCGCAGGCCGCGAGCCAGGGCTTCTTCCCAGGTCAGCGCCCAGACCACCAGCTTCAGGCACATGGAGTCGTAGTACGGCGGAATGGTGTAACCGGTATAGATCGCCGTGTCGGTGCGCACGCCGGGGCCGCCGGGGGCGTAGTAGCGGGTGATCTTGCCGAACGAAGGCAGGAAGTTGTTCTTCGGGTCTTCGGCGTTAATGCGGAACTGCAGGGCATAACCACGGTGGATGATGTCTTCCTGCTTGACCGACAGTTCCAGGCCCGAGGCGATGCGGATCTGCTCGCGGACGATGTCGATACCGGTGATTTCTTCGGTGATGGTGTGCTCCACCTGCACCCGGGTGTTCATCTCCATAAAGTACACCTCGCCCTCGGCGAGCAGGAACTCCACGGTGCCGGCGTTCTCGTAACCCACTGCCTTGGCCGCACGCACAGCCAGGTCGCCGATATAGGCACGCTGCTCGGGGGTCAGCTGCGGGCTGGGGGCGATTTCGATCAGTTTCTGGTTACGCCGCTGGATCGAGCAATCACGCTCGAACAGATGCACCACATTGCCGAAGCTGTCACCGAGGATCTGCGCCTCGATATGCTTGGGGTTGACGATGCATTTCTCCAGGAACACCTCGGCACGACCAAAGGCCTTGGTCGCCTCGGAGATCACCCGTGGGAACGCCTGCTCCAGCTCCTCACGGCTGTTGCAGCGACGAATACCACGACCGCCGCCACCGGAAGTGGCCTTGAGCATCACCGGATAACCGATCCGGTCGCCCTCGCTCAGCGCCTCGGCGATATCCGCCACGTTGCCTTCGGTACCTGGGGTGACCGGCACGCCAGCCTTGATCATGCTGCGCCGCGCTTCGGTCTTGTCGCCCATGCGGCGGATCACTTCCGCACTCGGGCCTATGAATTTGATCCCACGTTCGGCGCAGATGTCCGCCAGTTCGGCGTTTTCCGAGAGAAAGCCATAGCCAGGATGCAGCGCATCACAGCCGGTTTCCACCGCCAGATTGACCAGCTTGCGCGGGTTCAGATAACCGGCCAGCGGGTCGGCACCAATGCCGTGGGCCTCGTCCGCACGTTTGACGTGTAGCGCCTGGCGGTCGGCATCGGAATACACCGCCACCGAACGAATGCCCATTTCGGCACAGGCCCGCACGATGCGCACGGCAATCTCACCGCGATTGGCTATCAGAATTTTCTTGATCACGAGCCAGCATCCTCGATCACGTGAGCAGGCAACCGACAAATCCGGTCGACGTGTGACCGCAGCAGCAGTAGCGGTCAGGCACCCACGCTACGCCGGCTTGGTGATTAACCAAAATCAATATTTATTGGGTTAGCCATTAGCTAAAGCTTATAGTTGAGCCTGATCGACTCCGACACACAGGTGCTAATCATGCGTAAGTCTTTGCTGCGTATGACATTTCGTCAGATTCAGGTGTTTCGCTCGGTGTGCAGCCACCTCTCCTACAGCCGCGCGGCAGAGGAAATGGCCCTGACCCAGCCGGCGGTCAGCCTGCAGATTCGCCAGTTGGAGGAGTTGATCGGCCAGCCGCTGTTCGACTATGTCGGCAAAAAGCTCTACCTGACCGAGGCTGCCGAAGCCCTGCAACGCGCCAGCGCGGATATTTTCGGCCGACTGGAGAGCCTCGACATGCAGCTGGCCGACCTGCAGGGCTCGCTGCAGGGACAGCTGAGCCTGGCCATCGAATCCAGCGCCAAGTACTTCGTTCCGCACCTGTTCGCCGCTTTTCGCCAGCAATACCCGGAAGTCAACTTACAGCTGGTGGTCACCAACCACAGCCAGGCACTCAGACGCCTGAACGCCAACCGCGATGACCTGTTGATCATGTCGCGGGTGCCCACCGACATGAATCTGGAGTTTCTGCCCTTCCTTAATAACCCGATCATCGCCGTGGCGCCGCCCGATCACCCGCTGTGCCAGCACGCACAGCTAAGCCTGCAGGACCTCACCGCCTTTCCGCTGTTGATCCGCGAAGCCGGCTCCGGCACACGCCAGGCCTGCGAGGAGTATTGCCACCAGAAGCGCGCGCACTTCGCCCAAACGCTGGAAGTCGGCTCCATGGAAGGCCAGTGCGAAGGGGTCATCGCCGGCCTTGGCCTGGCTTTACTGCCACGCCACGCGGTGCGCCGTGAGCTGGAATGCGGCGCCCTGCGCGAACTGCCGGTAGCCGAACTGCCACTGCTGCGCAGCTGGTGCCTGGTGCACCCGCGCAGCAAATACCTGTCACCGGTGGCCCAGGCGTTTTTCGCCTTCGTGCGCGATCAACGCAGCCTGATCAACGCCCTGGCTGAGCGGTTTGCCGCGCCAATCGGCGACGTTACTCCCAGGCATATAACCAGCCCACCGCACTGACCCGCCCTTCACTGAAGGCCACCAGCAGCTGATCATGCTGGCCGCGCCAGTGATAGCTCCACAGCAAAGGCCCCGGATTGCCCTGCCATTCGGTGCGGCGTTGCCAGTCGGCGTAGTCCGCCTGATCGATCGTTACCCTGGCATCAGGCTCGCCCAGCAGCACCAGCACAGCCGGTGTATCGCCGCGCGCAGCCAGCACCTCGGCGGCCAACGCCTGCATCAGTTGGTGCTTACGGCCCTGCCAGGCATCCAGATCCTGGCGCCACTCGCCCCCGGCAAAATGCCCCTTGGCCTGCCGCATCTGCGTCCACTCGGCCGCCATCGCGCGCGCTTTATCTGCACCAACCTGCTGCTCGGTTCCGCCTGAAGCACAGCCCACAGCCAGCCCCAGAGCTAGCAGCAGCACGCCAATGCGCAATCCGTTGATCCTTTGCATACATCCCCCCCTACGCGGTTGCCATACATAGCCAGTAGCCATCATTTTCGCGGGCATCGTGTCGGCTATATGTCGTGAAAATACGAAAAACGACAGCGATCTACGAAGAAATTGACAGCCTGCAAAGCGCCTTCTAAGTTCCTTTGCACTCTTGTACCAGATCGGCCTGCCTCCCATAACAAGATGTTCAGGGGCATGCAGTAGCGCCAACGCATTCGGCATCAAGAGCTTCCACTGCCAAACATCCCTCGCCCTCCACAAGGGGGCAAAAAACACACCGTTCCTTACCGGGGACGGATAAACAATAAGTGAAGGATAGGAATCTCAAGAATGAGAAAGCGGAAGTTAACCCTCGCCATCAGTGCCAGCATCACCGCGCTTTGCATGCTCAACACGGTTCAGGCACAGGCCCACCCCCAAGAAGACTTTATGCTGCTGGAGCAGGAAAAAGCCGCCAACCAGGTGTACAAGGCGTTTTTCCCCAACGAAGACCTTGCCCGTAAAGCGGCCATCAGCTTCCACGGCCAGTTGCTAGAATCGCACTATGAGCAGGGCTACCTGATCATGGAGCTGACCGAGGAAGAGCAGGAAAAACTCGCGGTCTTCGGCTTCACCTTCGAACCGGCCAACGAGTTTATTGCCAAGCGCAATGAAGTCCTCACGCTGATCCAGAATCGCCTGCAACAGCGCAGCCTGCAAAGCGCAACGGCGATGAGTGATGCAAGCCTGGCCAGCATCCCTGGCTACGCCTGCTATGAAACCCTGGAGAGTACCTACAGTGTGGCCAGCGGCATGGCCAGTCAGTTTCCCGGTATCGCCCAGTGGTTACTGGTTGGCCAGTCCTGGGAAAAACTTAATGGCCAGGGCGGGCACGACATCGGCGTGCTCAAGCTGACCAACAAAGCCATTACCGGCAATAAGCCCAAGCTGTTTATCAACAGCGCCATCCATGCCCGCGAGTACACCACCGCGCCGCTGGTGCTGGATTTCGCCCGCTGGCTGGTCAACGGCTACGGCACCGATGCCGACGCCACCTGGATTCTCGATCACCACGAGGTCCACTTGATGCTGCAGACCAACCCGGACGGTCGCAAGAAAGCCGAAACCGGCCTGTCCTGGCGCAAGAATGCCAACCAGAACTACTGCGGCGCCAACAGCAACAGCCGCGGCGCCGACCTCAACCGCAACTTCACCTTCGGCTGGAACAGCACCAACGGCCAAGGTTCCAGCGGCAGTGCCTGCAATGACACCTACCGCGGCCCCAGCGCCGGCTCCGAACCGGAAATCCAGACCCTGGAAGCTTATGTGCGCAACCTCTGGCCGGATCGTCGCGGGCCCGGCAAAAACGATGCAGCGCCAAGCGACACCAGTGGCATCCATCTGGATATCCACAGTTACAGCGAACTGGTGCTGTGGCCGTGGGGCGATACCAGCCAGGCCGCACCCAACGGCAGCGCGCTGCAGACCCTGGGGCGCAAGTTCGCCCTGTTTAATGGTTATACGCCGCAACAGTCCATTGGCCTTTATCCAACCGACGGCACCAGTGACGGCATCAGCTATGGCGAACTGGGTGTTGCTGCCTACACCTTCGAGCTGGGCACACAGTTCTTCCAGACCTGCACGGTCTACCAGAACACCATCAAGCCGAAGAACCTGCCTGCCCTGATCTACGCGGCCAAGGTTGTCCGCACGCCTTACATCACCCCAGGCGGCCCGGACATCAGCAGCCTGGCACTGAGTGGCAATGCCTCCAGCGGTGTGCCTGCCGGCACCCTGGTGACGTTGAGCGCCACCGCGAGTGACCTTGGTTTCAGCACCCGCAATGGCACCGAGCCCACGCAGAACGTCACCGCTGCCGAGTACTACATCGACAAGGCGCCCTGGGAATCAGGCGCTCAGGCGATGCCTCTGCAACCCCTGGACGGCAGCTTCAACGGCAAGACCGAAGGCCTGACCGGCAGCATCGCCACCACCGGGCTGCAACCTGGCAAGCACACCGTGTATGTCCGCGCGCGGGATGCGTCCGGCACCTGGGGTGCGGTCTCGGCGGCATTTCTGGTGATCGGCACCGGTACGCCGCAGCCGAACTACTGCAGCGCGGCCAGCGGTAATGCCAACGATGAATGGATCAGCCAGGTCAGCTTCGGCAGCTTCACCCGCAGCTCCGGCGCCAGCACCTACAGCGACTTCACCGAGGCGCGGATTGGCCAGGTGGTGAACCTGCAACGGGGCAGCAACAGCCTGCGCCTGACGCCGCAATTTGCCGGCTCGGCCTACAACGAGTACTGGAAGGTGTGGGTCGACCTGAACAAGGACGGCGACTTCACCGATGCGGGTGAAGAACTGTTCACCTCAGCGCGCGCGCTCAGCACGGTGGTGAATGGCAACCTGGTGATCCCCGCAGGCGCCGCCACCGGGAGAACCCGCATGCGCGTAGCCATGCGCTACAACACCGCACCCGTGCCGTGTGGCACCTTCAATTACGGTGAAGTGGAGGATTACACCGTCAATATCGAGTAAGGCCTGGCAGCCTGGGGCCGTCGTATGCGGCTCCAGGCTTGCTACTCACCGGCACGTATTCAGCGCGCCGTTGCTGCCGCGTCTTTCTTAGACCCCGCCTGCAGACTGTGCAGGTAGCTGGTCGCGATCAACTCCGGAAAATCGATCAACTCATGCTGCAGCTGACGCTGCTCGGCATAGCTTTCAATCGCGCGGCGGTATTCCATGCGGCGCTGATCCAGCAGCTTGCGCCGGGCCTTGGCGTCGCTGCTTTCGTGAGACTGCGGTTTATCCAGATAGCCAGACATAGGGTGCAACTCCCAAGCTGAATAAGGGGAGTACCAGCATCGACCCTGGATATGACGCTTTGATGGCCACGCGATAACGTGGCGATGAAATTAGCGGCGCAGAAACCTGATTCAAGGTCTCGCGAGCTAGAGCGAGACAAGGCAAAAACGGCCGAGGACGCGGAGTTTACGGTTTGTAAATGAGCAGTTCGAGGCCGGTTTTAACGCAGGATCGCCGACGCGCAGCAGATCCTGAACAGGTTTCAGTCTTCGCTGCTCTTATGCGCTTTTGGCGACAGCCGCAGGCTACGCAGACTGCGCTTGACGCTTTTCAGGTGGTTAACCAGGCCGGGGCCGCGGGCCATGGCCACGCCCATGGCGAGCACGTCGATCACCACCAGATGGGCGATGCGCGAAGTCAGCGGGGTGTAGATTTCAGTGTCTTCCTGCACGTCGATGGCCAGGTTGACCGTGGCCAGATCGGCCAGCGGCGTCTGGCTCGGGCACAGGGTGATCAGCGTCGCGCCGGTTTCACGCACCAGGTTGGCGGTGATCAGCAAATCCTTGGAGCGCCCGGACTGGGAGATGCAGATGGCCACATCGGTAGGCTTCAAGGTCACAGCACTCATTGCCTGCATATGCGGGTCGGAATAGGCCGCAGCGGTAAGCAGCAGGCGGAAGAACTTGTGCTGGGCATCCGCCGCCACCGCGCCGGACGCGCCAAAACCATAAAACTCCACGCGCTGGGCGTTGGCGATGGCAGCAATGGCCTGCTGCAGGGCCTGGGTGTCGAGCTTCTCGCGCACCTCGATCAGGGTGTGCAGGGTGGTATCGAAGATCTTCAGGCTGAAGTCCGCCACCGAATCGTCTTCATGGATGGCGAACTGGCCGAAACTGGCGCCGGCAGCCAGGCTCTGCGCCAGCTTGAGTTTGAGGTCCTGAAAGCCGGTGCAGCCAATCGCCCGGCAGAACCGCACGATGGTCGGCTCGCTGATGCCAACGCTGTGCGCCAGCTCAGCCATGGAGCTGTGCATGACCGAGGCCGGATCGAGCAGAACATGGTCGGCGACCTTGAGTTCCGATTTGCGGAGGAGATGACGCGACTGGGCAATGTGCTGCAACAGGTTCACAGGTTTAGGCTCGGCATTTGGCTAACGAATCCATCTAGCACGCCGCATTGGAGTCATGACTCGGTTATGATCGGCGTACGACGGGTTGTAGTGGTCTTGTAGTTATACTACATGGCCGCCGCCCTCGCACGGTTAAACCGAGTCGGAGTTCCCACCTTGAGCATTCCCTGCGACATGCTGGTGTTTGGCGGCACCGGCGACCTGGCCCTGCATAAACTGCTGCCAGCGCTCTACCACCTGCATCGCGCTGGCCGCCTGCATGGCGACACACGCATCCTCGCCCTGGCCCGCAGTGCCCATAGCCGCACAGCCTTTCAGGCCCTGGCCGAACGCCATTGCCGCGCTCAAGTGGCGCGTAACGACTTCGACAACGACACCTGGGCCAGCTTCGCCGCGCGCCTTGATTACTTCGCCATGGACGCCAGCCAGAGCGCCGACTTTGGCCGCCTGGGCAAGCGCCTGGGCGAAGACCATGAGCGCGTGCGCATCTACTACCTGGCCACCGCGCCAGACCTGTTCGAAGACATCGCCTCGCACCTGAAGGTCGCCAGTCTGGCCGGCCCCAAGGCGCGCATCGTGCTGGAAAAACCCATCGGCCATTCGCTGCAGTCGGCGCAGGCGATCAATGCCGCCATCGGCGCGGTGTTCGATGAGTCACGGGTATTCCGTATCGACCACTACCTGGGCAAGGAGACGGTGCAGAATCTGATGGCGCTGCGCTTCGCCAACGCGCTGTTCGAGCCGATCTGGCGCGCTGGGCATATCGACCACGTGCAGATCAGCGTGTGCGAAACCCTCGGCGTGGAAAACCGGGGTGCCTACTACGAAAAAGCCGGCGCCATGCGCGACATGATCCAGAACCACCTGCTGCAGCTGCTCTGCCTGGTGGCCATGGAAGCGCCAGTGCGTTTCGACGCCGAAGCGGTGCGCAACGAGAAGGTGAAAATCCTCGAAGCGCTGAAGCCCATCACCGGCCTCGACGTGCAGGACAAGACCGTGCGCGGCCAGTACACAGCCGGCAAGATCGGCGGCCAGGAAGTGCCGGCCTACTACTTCGAGAAGAACGTCGACAACGACAGCGACACCGAAACCTTTGTCGCCGTGCAGGCCGAGATCGACAACTGGCGCTGGGCCGGCGTGCCGTTCTACCTGCGCACCGGCAAACGCCTGGGGCACAAGACTTCGGAAATCCTGATCCAGTTCAAGCCGGTGCCGCACCAGCTGTTCGGCGGCGGCGAAGCCAACCGCCTGCTGATCCGCCTGCAGCCGGAAGAGCGCATCAGCCTGCAATTGATGGGCAAGAGCCCAGGCAAGGGCATGCACCTGCAGCCGGTGGAGCTCGACCTCAACCTGGCCGATGCCTTTCACAAACAGCGCCGCTGGGATGCCTACGAGCGCCTGCTGCTCGACGTGATCGAAGGCGACTCAACGCTGTTTATGCGCCGCGACGAAGTCGAAGCGGCCTGGAACTGGGTCGACCCGATCATCAAAGGCTGGCACCAGCACTACCAGAGCCCACGCCCCTACCCGGCCGGCAGCGACGGCCCGGAGCAGGCCAGTAACCTGCTCGAACGTCATGAACGGCAGTGGATGGAATAACTAAGCCAACTGCTGCTCAAACATCTGTAGCACGGCTTCCGGCAACTGCTTGCGCAAGCCATCGCCGCTGATCAACAGCAGCAGTGGCAACAGCTTGCGCAAAGTCGCCGGCTGCAATCCGGCGCAGACATCCGCCTGCCGCGCCAGTGACAAGCCACCCAGCACTTGGGCGGCCACCGGCAGATTGCGATCCAGCACCGCCGCTTCGGTGAGTTTGCACAGGTAGCCGGTGGAGAAACTGCGCAAACTCTCGCTTATCAGCGGCATATCGACGATATGCCGAGCAATCTGCAGCACATGGTCAACATCGTTGATGCCGTAAATCAGCACCTTGATCTGCTTGGCCGACAAGCACTCGGCATACAGCGCCGCCGTGGCAAACGCACCATCGGCGCAGAGCTGGCGCGCCACCTCCAGGTGCAGGCTATCCGGCAGGCTCAGGTAGGTATCGAGGATCAGTCGCGGGTCCAGATGGGTGGTCACCGCCGCCGCAAACTCAATGGGCATAACCATGATCAGCTCACGCAACTGCCCCGGCGGCATATGCGGCGCCAGCAACGCGGCTTTCTCGGCTCCCAATTGCTGCACCAGCCCCAGTTTGACACTTAGCGGGGCCATCGCCTGGGACGCCAACAACAGGCGCAGGCCGACACTCAGGCTCGCGGGTTTGCGCATACGCACCTCGATTCAATCCGGACAGGCGTGCAGGATTACTCGCGTGAGGCACAAAGGCAGCCATCTTTGATCCGGTTGCACAGCGGGCAGGCACGCTGTCGACCGATTCAGGTGGGAATAGAGGAAACACCGCAATGGCGCGGCCCGGAAACCGACCGGTGAACTATGCGGCGCTGGCCGCCGGCCGAGCGCCACGCCAGAAGTACAGCAGCACGATGGGCAGCGCCAGCAGCCCCAGCACACCGGCACTGATAAACAGACTGGCAAAGCCCAGCTGCTCGGCCAGCCAACCGCTGGCGGCGCCCACCAACCCGGCCAGCAACAGTTGCACACTGGCCTGCAGGGTAAAGTCCGCGCCCTCATGCTCGGGCCGGCACTGGCGCATCATCACCGCGAACAGCGCCACCGTGGACATGCCATCGGCGGTCTGCTCGAACAACGCCACCAGATAGACCAAGCCGGTGCTACCGCCGACATTTACCAGCAGAGCCATGGCGGCGATCCCGCCAGCCTGCAACAGGCCGAACAGCAGCAGCGCCCGTAACGCGCCGATGCGCGCATACAGCAGGCCGCCGAGAAACGCCCCGGCGATGCCGGCCAGGCTGCTGATCAGGGTCAGCTGGCCCAGCTCAGCATTGCTCCAGCCCTGATCCACCAACATCGGCTTGATCATCGGCGAACCCAGCGCATCGCCCAGTTTGAAACTCAGCAACACCGCCAGCCAGAACAGCATGCCGGGCTGCAGCAGCAAGCCACGGTAATGCCGCAGCAACAGGCCCGGCCCAGGCGGCTCTGCCTGCGCGGGCTGAAACGGCAGCTCGCGGCGCTCGTTAAAGCGCCAGATCGGCAGCGTCATCAGCACCAACAGCCCCGCCACCAGCGCCACACTCAGGTTCCAGCCCAGCGCATCCATCGCCAGCAGCAGACCACTGCCGCTGACCAGCATGCCGACCTTGTAACCGCCCACCTGCAGGCTATTGCCCAGCCCGCGCCAGCGCTCTGGCAGCAGGCGTACGGCCAGACCATCGGTGGCAATGTCCTGAGTCGAGGCAGCCAGGTTGACCAGCAGCAACAGGCCGATCAGCAAGATGAAGTGGCTGTCGAACAGCCGCGCGGGATTCATCAGCGCCAGGGTCGCAATCACCGCAATAACGCCGAGCTGCAACGGCAGAATCCAGCCACGATGATGGCCCAGCCGCGGCGAAGCCAACCGATCCACCCACGGTGCCCAGAGCACCTTGAGCAGCCAGGGCAAGGCCAACAATTTGAGCAGGCCGATCAGCGCCAGATCGACGCCGTGCTGACGCAGTAACACCGGCAACGAATGCGCCAGCAGCCCAGAGGGCAAGCCCTGGGCGCAATACAGCGAGGCCAGCAGGATCAGGGTGGCATTAGCTGGGCGAGCAGCGGGGACGGAAGAAGTGGGCTGCATGGAGCGTCCTGCGAATCAGCGAAAGCGCGACAGTAGCGGCCAGGCCGGCGGCAGACAAGCCGCCGGCCAGCCAATCAGAACTTGCCGACCTGCTCGCGCAACAGCTGGGCGAACTGCTCGGCCGGCACCGGTTTGCTGATCAGGTAGCCCTGGATCTCGTCGCAGCGCTGGCTCTTGAGAAAATCCATCTGCGCCTGGGTTTCCACGCCTTCGGCGACCACCTTGAGTTCCAGGCTGTGGGCCATGGCGATGATCGCGCGGGTGATCGCGGCGTCTTCGCTGCCGGGGGTGAGGTCGCGGATAAAGGTCTGGTCGATCTTTACGTAATCCACCGGGAAGCGCTTGAGGTAGCTGAGTGAGGAATAGCCGGTGCCGAAGTCGTCGATTGCCAGTTTGACCCCCAGCTCGCGCAGTTGCTGGAAGGTGCTGATCACGCTTTCGACATTGTCCAGCAGCTGGCTTTCGGTCAGCTCCAGCTCAAGGAACTGCGCGGCCAGGCCGGTTTCGTCGAGCACCTGGCGCACCAGGCTAAGCAGGTTGCCCTGGCGCAGCTGATGCACTGAGAGGTTTACCGACACGCGAATATGCGCCAGACCTTGCAGTTGCCAGGCGCGTGCCTGCAGGCAGGCCTGGCGCAGGACGAACTCACCGATGGCGCCGATCAGCCCGGTTTCTTCGGCCAGGCCGATAAAGTCGCTCGGCGGCACCAGGCCCAGTTCTGGGTGACGCCAGCGCACCAGCGCTTCGGCGGCGTTGAGGCTATCGGAAGCCAGGCACAGCTTGGGCTGGTAGAACACTTCCAGCTGGCCTTCGTTGATGCCTTTGCGCAGCTGGTTTTCCAGCTGCAGGCGCTCCAGGGTGCAGGCCTGCAGGTTGTCGGTAAAGAACTGGAAGGTGTTGCCGCCCAGGTGCTTGGCATGTTGCATGGCCATATTGGCCTGGCTGACCAACGCGGAAATCTCCCGCGCGTTGTCCGGCAGCAGGCTGATGCCCAGGGAGGCGCTGACCACCAGTTCATGCCCGCCCACGGTCATTGGCACGCGCAGTTTGCACAGTAGACGACTGGCTAGGCGCGCCAGGCTGGAGAGGCTGCCGTAGGAGTCGAGCAGGATGGCGAACTCGTCACCGGACAAACGCGCCAGGGTGTCAGCTTCCGGCACCGCCTGAGTCAGACGGCGACTGACTTGACGCAGCAGTTGGTCGGCAACTTCATGGCCAAGGCTGTCATTGAGCAATTTGAAGCGGTCCAGGTCGACGTGCAGCAAGGCGATGCTGCGCCCGCTCTGCCGCGCGCGCTGGCTGGCTTCGTGCAGACGTTCCTTGAACAGGCTGCGGTTGGCCAGACCGGTCAGCTCGTCGTAGTGCGACAAATAGCGCAGGCGCTCTTCAGCCTCACGCCGCGACGACAGGTCGGCGAAGAAACCGACGATATGGCTGACACTGCCCCGCGCATCGCGCACCACATTGAGCTGCAGCCACTGCGGATACAGCTCGCCGTTCTTGCGCGTTTCGATCAGCTCGCCGCGCCAGGTGCCGCTGTTTTCCAGCTCCAGGCGGATCATCTGGTACTGACGGCGGCTATCGCCACTGCTGATCAGGCTGATCACGCTTTTGCCGACCACTTCGTCCTGGCGATACCCCGTCACGTCACTGAAGGCCTGGTTGACCGACAGCAGACGGTAATCCGGATCGAGAATCACGATGCCTTCGCTGGCGGCCTCGAACACCGTGGCGGCCAGCTGTTGCTGCTGTTCCTGCACCTTGCGCGCGCTGATGTCGCGGCGGGTGCCGAGCATGCGCAGCACGCGGCCCTCGGCGTCGCGCTCGACCGCGCGGCCCCGGTCTTCGATCCACACCCAGTGGCCCTGGGCGTGTTTGATGCGGTATTCGACCTGGTAGTCGTCGCTGCGCCCTTTCATATGCTCGACCAGGGCGCGGCGCAGCACCGGCAGATCATCCGGGTGCAGGCGCGGCTTGAGGTCGCGCAGCATCACCTGCACCTCATGGGGTTCCAGGCCGAAGATTTCCTTGAGCCGCGAGTGGTGCACTTCATCGCTCTGCAGGTCCCAGTCCCACAGGCCCAGCTCGCTGGCTTCGATGGCCAGGGTCAAGCGCGCGCGGCTCTTGCTCAGGGCGTAGGTGGTTTCATCCAGCTCCAGGGTGCGCTCGGCCACGCGCATTTCCAATTCGCCATGGGCCAGGCGCAACTCGCGCTCGGCGCGGCGGCGCTGTTCCACTTCATGGGCCAGCTCACCGTTGAGTCCTTCGGCTTGCAGCTTGGCGTGCTCCAGGTTGCCGATCAGCGCCTGGTTGTGAAAGCGCTGCAGCAGGCTGCGCTGCACCAGGCGGTTGACCTGCCAGGCCACCACCAGCAGGGCCAGCAGCAGAATGCTGCCGAGCAGGCCCCAGCCCTGTTGCAGCGGGTTATCGCTGAGCAGCAGATAACCGACCGAGGGCAGCAGGCAGGGCAAGGCAAAACTGAGGAAGGCGGTAAAGCTGATGGCATAGGCCACGCTGGCCGAGAGAATTGCTGCGGCAATCAGGCCGTAGACCAGCGCTTGCAGGTAGAACACATCCGCCGGCACCAGGGCGATGGCGGCAAACGCCAGGGTCAACCCGGAAGCACCCGCGCCGAACAGAAACAGGCGGCGCCAGTGGCGTTCGGCCTGACGGCTGGGCAAGGCGTTATTGAAAGCGCGTACCTGCACCAGGCGCAGCACGGCGAGGATCACCAGCCAGATCGCCCAGCTGACCAGCAACACATGTGGCAGCGCGCCCCACAACAGGAAGGCACACACCACGCCGCTAAGCAGCATAAACAGGGTCGGCACCTGCGAGCCCTGATAGAGCATGCGGGTGCGTTCGGCGGCGATATCTGTAGCAAACAACTGGGCCACTTCCCGCCCGGAAGTCGGCTTGAAGCCATTGGCGCCAGCGTATGGAGTCGATGCGGTCATAGGCGATTTTCTTATAGTGGTTGCCTAAACGTCGGCGCAGCATACGCGAGCTAGACGCTTCGCCCAAGCCAGACGTGCGCTAATTCACAGTACAAATACCCAACTTTCGATGAGCGCGGCCACAGCCCGTCTACGCCCGCCGGGCTGACTCACCGGTCGTCCACTAAAACCCCTGGTTTGCCCTGCCTGGCGCAGCCCCCTAGAATGCCGCGATGCAAAATGACCCCGAACTCCTGATTGCCTCTCTTAATGATGCCCAACGCCAGGCTGTAGCCGCGCGCGTGGGCCGCCAACTGGTGCTGGCCGGTGCTGGCTCCGGTAAAACCCGCGTGCTGGTGCACCGCATCGCCTGGTTGATCCAGATCGAGAATGCCTCGCCGCACAGCATTCTGTCGGTGACCTTCACCAACAAGGCCGCTGCCGAAATGCGCCACCGCATCGAGCAGATGCTCGGGCAGAGCCCGGCCGGCATGTGGGTCGGCACCTTTCACGGCCTGGCCCATCGCCTATTGCGCGCGCATTGGCAGGAAGCCGGCCTGGCCGAGAACTTCCAGATTCTCGATTCCGACGACCAGCAGCGCATCGTCAAACGGGTGATCCGCGACCTCGGCCTGGATGAACAACGCTGGCCGCCGAAACAGGCGCAGTGGTTTATCAACGGCCAGAAAGACGAAGGCCTGCGGCCAAAGAATATCCAGCCCGGCGGCGACCTGTTTCTCGCCACCATGCTGAAGATCTACGAAGCCTACGAAGCGGCCTGCGCCCGCGCAGGCGTCATCGACTTCTCCGAGCTGCTGCTGCGCGCCCTCGACTTGTGGCGGGATAAACCGGGCCTGCTGGAGCATTACCAGCGGCGCTTCCGGCATATCCTGGTCGACGAATTCCAGGACACCAACGCCGTGCAATACGCCTGGCTACGCCTGCTCGCCAAGGGCGGCGACAGCCTGATGGTGGTGGGTGACGACGATCAGTCGATCTACGGTTGGCGCGGGGCGAAGATCGAGAATATCCAGCAGTTCTCCGACGACTTCGCCGATGCCGAAGTGATCCGCCTGGAGCAGAACTACCGCTCCACCGCCGGCATCCTCAAGGCCGCCAACGCGCTGATCGCCAATAACCAGGGGCGCCTGGGCAAGGAACTGTGGACCGAAGACGGCGACGGCGAGCCGATCAACCTGTACTCGGCGTTCAACGAGCACGACGAAGCGCGCTATGTGGTCGAGTCGATTGAGGACGCCCTGCGCAAGGACGGCCTCAAACGCAGCGAAATCGCCATTCTCTACCGCTCAAACGCCCAGTCACGGGTGCTCGAAGAAGCCCTGCTGCGCGAGAAAATCCCCTACCGCATCTATGGCGGCCAGCGCTTCTTCGAACGCGCGGAAATCAAGAACGCCATGGCCTACCTGCGCCTGCTCGACGGCCGCGGCAACGACGCGGCACTGGAGCGCGTGATCAACGTGCCGGCGCGCGGTATCGGCGAGAAAAGCATCGAGGCAATCCGCGAGTACGCCCGCGCCCACGAAGTATCGATGTGGGGCGCGATCCACCTGATGGTCACCGCCAAAACGCTACCGGCCCGTGCCTCGGGGGCGCTGGTCGGCTTTATTGAGCTGATCAATAACCTCGCCGCCAAAGTGCTGGATATGCCGCTGCACCTGATGACCCAGACCGTCATCGAGCAAAGCGGCCTGATCGCCTATCACAAGGCCGAAAAAGGCGAAAAAGCCCAGGCGCGCATCGAAAACCTGGAAGAACTGGTCAGCGCCGCGCGCACTTTCGAGAACAACGAAGACGACGAACTCAGCCCGCTGCAAGCCTTCCTTAGCCACGCCTCGCTGGAAGCCGGCGACACCCAGGCCGCGGAAAACGAAGACAGCGTGCAGCTGATGACCCTGCACAGCGCCAAGGGCCTGGAGTTCCCCCAGGTGTTTCTGGTGGGCATGGAAGAAGGCCTGTTCCCGCACAAGATGAGCCTGGAAGAACCCGGCCGCCTGGAAGAAGAGCGCCGCCTGGCCTACGTCGGCATCACCCGCGCCATGAGCAAGCTGGTGATCACCTACGCAGAAACGCGCCGCCTGTACGGCAGCGAGACCTACAACAAGGTGTCGCGCTTCGTCCGCGAGATTCCGCCGCAGCTGATTCAGGAAGTACGCCTGAGCAATAGCGTCAGCCGGCCGTTTGGCGCGGTCAGCCGCAATATGGGCGGCAACAGCATGAGCGGCGACAGCCTGTTCGCCGGCAGCGCCGTACCGGACACCGGCTTCAACCTCGGCCAGCGCGTGCAGCATTCGCTGTTCGGTGAGGGCACCATCCTCAACTTCGAAGGCGCAGGCGCGCAGGCGCGGGTGCAGGTGAATTTCGAAAGCGAAGGTAGCAAGTGGCTGATGCTGAGCTATGCCAAGCTGCAGGCGCTGTGAGAACCCGACTACGATCTGCTGCGCGTCGGCCCTACTGCGTTAAAAACAGGCTCGGAATGCTCATTTACAGCAGTAAACTCCGCTTCCTCGCCTGTTTTTGCCTTGTAGGACTCTAGCTCGCGAGATCGTAAACAGATTCTCCAAACAACCTGTAGGAGCGGGCCATGCCCGCGATGCTTTTTCGGGTGCCTGCTGATGCCCAGCGTGATTGATCGACCATTCAAATAATAAGGAGCCCCCATGATCCGCCGCCCTCTGCTGCTTGCCAGCGCCCTGCTCGCCGCTCTCGGCCTGACCGGTTGCAAGGAAGAACCTGCATCGCCGCAAACAACCGCCGAACCGGTGCAGACGTTCCAGTGGAAGATGGTTACCGCCTGGCCGAAGAACTATCCCGGCCTGGGCACTGCCGCCGAGCGCCTGGCCGAGCGGGTCAAGACCATGAGTAACGGTCGCCTGACCATCAAGGTGTATGCCGGTGGCGAGCTGGTGCCGCCGCTGGAGGTGTTCGACGCCGTGTCGCGCGGCACCGCCGAGTTGGGTCACGGCGCGGCCTACTACTGGAAGGGCAAAGTGCCGGCGGCGCAGTTCTTCACTGCCGTACCGTTCGGCCTGTCCACCAGCGAAATGAATGCCTGGCTGAGCAAGGGCGGCGGCCAGGCATTGTGGGACGAAGCCTATGCCCCCTATGGCGTAAAACCCATGGTGGTGGGCAACACCGGCATGCAGATGGGCGGCTGGTACAACAAGGAAATCAACTCGCTGGATGACCTCAAGGGCCTGAAAATCCGCATGCCGGGCCTGGGCGGCGAAGTGCTGAGCAAGCTCGGCGCCACCACCGTCAACCTGCCCGGCGGCGAAGTATTCACCGCCCTGCAGACCAACGCCATCGACGCTACCGACTGGGTCAGCCCTTACAACGACCTGGCCTTCGGCCTGCACAAGGCGGCCAAGTTCTACTACTACCCGGGCTGGCAGGAACCCCAGGCAGTGCTCGAACTGCTGATCAACCAGAAGGCCCTCGACAGCCTGCCGGCCGACTTGCAGGCGATCCTCAGCGAAGCCGCCCGCGCTGCCAGCCAGGACATGCTCGACGACTACGTCTACCACAACGCCATGGCCCTGGATGAGCTGAAGCAGCAGGGCACCCTGCTCAAGCGCTTCCCCGACGAAGTGCTCGATGCCATGCAGCGCGAGTCCGCCGTAGTCCTCGGCGAACTGGCCGCGCAGAGCGAGCTGAACGGCCGTATCTGGGCCTCGATGCAGGCCTTCCAGGCCCAAGTCAGCCAGATGCACCAGCTGTCGGAGAAAGAGTTGTACAACTGGCGCTGACCCCCGACAGCAGCAACTACAAGCGGAACCTTCGGGTTCCGTTTGTCGTTTCAGGCCGGCCCTGCAGCGCTCGCCGCCCATACTGCTTGGCGAGGTGAGCCGATGAAACGCGCAACTGTCTCCGCATCACAGATACTCGATAGCGCCCTGCAACTGGCCGATGTCTGCGGCTGGGAGCGCCTGCATCTGTTCGATGTAGCCGCCGACCTGGGCGTGGGCCTGGACGCCATCGCCGTGCATTACCGCGAGAAAGATCAGCTGGTTGAAGCCTGGTTCGACCGCGCCGACCAGGCCCTGCTGGCGCGCGGCTCCGCCGCCGACCTGCTGACGTTAGAGCCGGCCAAACGCCTGGAAGAACTGCTGATTGCCTGGCTCGACAGCCTGGCCGCGCACCGCGCAGTCAGCGGGCAGATGCTGCTGTACAAGCTGGAACCGGGGCATATCCATCTGCAGATTGGTGGCCTGCTGCGTATCAGCCGCACCGTGCAGTGGTGGCGTGAAGCGGCGCAGCGGGAAACCCTGCATCTGTGCCGTATCGCCGAGGAAAGCCTGCTGACCGGCGTCTACCTGCGCTGCTTTATCCACTGGCTGCGCCACCCCGAGGAAGACCCCGCCGACTTCCGCGCCCTGCTGCGCCGGCAGTTACGCTGTGGGCCGCTACTGGTGCTGCTGCGCCGCTGACTAAGACGCACGGGCAAAAGCCGGAAACATTCTAGGCCTAGCCAGCGGCGATCATGGCGGGCAAGATGCCGCGCGTAGATCCAATCACCAAGAGACAGCTAACCATGCAGCGTTTCCTTAGCATCGCCCTGGCCATGTTCCTCAGCCTGGGACTGACCACCATGAGTTTCGACGCCGAAGCCAAACGGCTGGGCGGCGGCAAATCCTTCGGTTCCGCGCCAAGCCACCAGGCTCGCCAGGCACCGGCCCAGCAATCCGCTGCACCGGCTGCCGCTGGTCGCCAACCTGCTGCTGCCAGCGGCGCCTCGCGCTGGTTGGGCCCATTGGCTGGTCTGGCCGCCGGCGGCCTGCTGGCCTCGATGTTTATGGGTGACGGCTTTGAAGGCCTGCAGATCATGGACATGCTGATCTTCGGCCTGATCGCCTTCCTGCTGTTCCGCTTCCTCGCCGCCCGTCGCCAGCAAGCCAGCCCAGCGACTGCCAACGGCGCGCCAATGCAGCGTGAAATGCCAGCAGCTCCAGCCTCGATCTTCGGTGGCAGCAGCGCTGCAGCCGCGATCAAGCCGGTGATCAACGCCCCAGCCTGGTTCAACGAGCAGAGCTTTATCAACGCCGGTCGTGAGCACTTCCTCAGCCTGCAACAGCACTGGGATGCCAACGAGATGGACAAGATCGGCGAGTTTGTCACCCCGCAGCTGCTGGAATTCCTCAGCCGCGAGCGTGCCGACCTGGGCGATGGCTTCCAATCCACCTACGTCGACAACCTCGATGTGCAGCTGGATGGCGTCGATGACCTCAGCGACAAGACCGTCGCCACCCTGACCTTTACCGGTGTGGCCAAGACCTCGCGCTTTGACCAAGGCGAAGTGTTCAGCGAAAGCTGGCGCCTGGAGCGTGCCGTCGGTGACAACCAACCGTGGCTGGTTGCCGGTATCCGCCAGAACGGTTAATACCTGCTGCAATACAGAAAACCCGGGCAAGCCCCGGGTTTTCTTTGTCCATCATTCAGCAAACGCATGGGCTGGCGCGCGATCCACTCAAGGTGCAATCTGCACCCTGGCGCACCCACCACGAGGACTGAGCAATGATCGGATACACCACAGTTGGCACCACTGATATGGAAAAAGCCAAGGCGTTCTACACCCCTTTGCTGGCTGAAATGGGTGCACGAGTGGTCATGGATTTGGGCCGCATCGCCTTCTACGGCATCGCCAAGGGCCAGCCGATGTTTGCCGTCTGCCTGCCCTATGACAAGCAAGCGCCTACCCCAGGCAATGGTCAGATGATCGCCCTGCCCGGCGGCTCACGCGAAGGGGTGGACAAGCTCTACGCCAAGGCCATCGAATTGGGGGCAAGCTGCGAAGGCAAACCTGGCGAGCGCATACCGGGCTTCTATGGCGCCTATTTCCGCGATCTGGATGGCAATAAGCTGGCCTTCTACCAAATGGGTTAAGAACTAGCCCGGATCGACGCTGGTACCCGGCGGCTTGGCCGCCGGGGCAGGCTGCTGGGCCTTGTCGCTCCAGGCCTGAATATCTTCGCTGCGTTTGCGGCTGTTGAGCTGAGCGCGGTCAATCGCTTCCTCGTAATGCGCCAGCCAGCTGCGCGAGCCCGGCAGCATATTGGCCAGGTCACGCATACCGGCTTTCAAACCCTGCATCACCTGCTGATAATCGCGCTCCTGGGCCTGCAGCACCTTGCTTACTTCGGCGATGCTGTCTGGGTTCTCCACGCGCTCGAACATTCCCGTCAGCTGCGATGCCTGCTGACTGGCCAGCAGTTCTTCCTGATTGCTCAGCGCGGTCTGCTGCACCGCCAGTTGCTGCTCAAGCCGCAGGATCTGCTTTTCCAGCGCCTGAATACGCGGCTCGTCGCCGGCACTGAACGCGCTGTGGATATTCAGCCCGACCGAAACCAGCATCAGGCTACCCAGTACCCCGGCCAGCGCCAGGATAAACAGGCGGTTGCGCTTGCCAGCGGTGGTCAGCAGCTGTAACCGCTCTTCCTCGCTGAGTGCACCGTCTTCGGACTCTTGCGTTTGACTTTTCATGACCCGACCAATTTATGACGTTCAAAAATTGACGCACTGTTCATCTGCACAATAGCACTGTGCCAGCTTTTTGCTTAGACCCGTCTAGGGTATAAGACGCTCCCGTATACCCCGTAATAAATGAGGCAGACACCGTGGAAGAAGTCATCGAACAGTTGCGCGAACTCAACGAGCCGGTGCCCGTCCCGCTGGAATTGCCGGAAGAAGAAACCCTGGTGGAGATTCAGGAGCAGATCCTCATCCACCTGCCCTTCGCCCTGCGCGAGTACCTGCTACAGGTCAGCGACGTGGTTTACGGCCGCCTGGAGCCAGTGACCGCCAGCGACCCGCAATCGCACACCTACCTGCCGGAAGTCGCCGCCACCGCCTGGTCCCTGGGCGTGCCGCGCGAATTCGTGCCGCTGTGCGAAGACCACGGCAACTACTACGTGGTCGAAGAAGACGGCACCGTGCTGCTCTGGGAAGCGGAAACCGGCGAAGTCAACGAAGACGAAACCTGGGAATCGGTCTGGCATTGGGTACGTGACGTCTGGCTGGAAAGCTAAAGACCTTTACGATCTGCTGCGCGTCGGCCCTGCGGCGTTAAAAACCGGCTCGGAATGCTCATGTACAACAGTACACTCCGCTTCCTCGCCGGTTTTTGCCTTGCAGGACTCTAGCTCGCGAGATCGTGAACACCTGATGAGCGACAACGCAGAGCCGCAGTAGCCCCTCAAGGCAGATAAATCCGAAACACCCCGCCACCCAGCGGTGCGCCGTTGGCCAGTTCGATATGGCCGCGCACGCCATTGCGTTCGTGCAGTTCGGCGATGCGTCCAGCGAAGTACAGGCCCAGGCCGGTGCTGCCGGTGCTGTGCTTGAGGCCGAGGACGTAGTTGGATTGCTGGCTGAGCATCTCCTGCGGGTAGCCCTGGCCGTCGTCACAGATCGCCAGCACCAGTTTGCCGCCTTCCTCCCAAGCCCTGATCAGCAGGGCGCTGTGGGCGTAGCGGATGGAGTTGGTGACGATATTGGCGACAACCGAGCCAAGCAGTTCTTCATCGAAGAAGCCCATCAGATCGAAGCTTTCCACCTCACATCGCGCGCTGATCTGTCGGCTTTGCAGCACTTCAAAATGCCGCGCCAGCTGCGCCTGAAGAAAATCCTCGACCTCGTGATAGCCGGGGCGCATGGGCAGCTGGTTGACGCCGAGCTTATACAAGCCGAGCAGCTGCACCAGCATGCCGTTGAGGCGGGCAAACTCGTACTCGATCACGCCCTGCTCACTGGCCTGCTGCTGCTCCGGCGGCAACTGAGCCTGCCACTGCGCATGGGCGCGGGTAAGCATGGCCAGGGAATTTTTCATGTCGTGCACGGTGGAGGCGATTACCGTGGAGAAATCCAGCCCGCCGGGGGAATCACTCATTGGCCGCACGCCCGCCGCTGCAGCTGCAGGTAGCGCGCATGCCGGGCATCGGTCTCGGGCATCTGGCTGACCACCTCCAGACAGCGCTGGCATTCCTCCAGCAGAGCCGGCGACATCGCTCCCCCAGCCGATTGCAGCAACGATTGCGCGGTATTGAGGGCAATGCTGATGTTCTTCGGCTGCAAAGCAAAGGCCTGACGGAATAGCCGGAGCGCCTCGTCGAACTGCTTTTGCTGGTAGCAGCGTACGCCCTGGCGGTTGAGTTCCACGGCCTCTTTGCCGCCGGAGAGAATCTCGGCTTTGTCGGTCTGCCGAGCGACGCCCTGCATCACCTGCGGATCGTCGCCGTAGACCTCAACGCAGCTTTTCAGCAGGGCATCACTGGCCGCCGTCTGGCCCAGCGCGCGCAGCTGACTGGCGACGCTGAGGGCGGTATCGGCGGCAAACAGCTGCGGCAGCTGTTCCATCGCCGCAGCGGCTTCGGCGGCCAATTGCGCGGCGCGCTTGGGTTCGCCGGATTTGTTCAAGCTACTGGCCAGGGCCAGGCGTGAACGCACCTGCACGTTGGGGTCATTGGCGTAGGTCTTATCCAGCTCACCGAGAGCCTGGCTGACTTCGATCTGCAGGCGCTTGTCGAGCGTGCCGTCGCCGGCCTGGGCGGTGATCGCCTGGGCCAGACCGAGGTAGTTCTCCGGGCTTTTGAACTTGGAGGTACGGCCCTGCTCCATGGCCTGCCGATAAGCCTTGCCGGCGCTGTCAAAGTCCTGATTATCCAGCGCCAGCTTGCCCAGCTGCATCTGCCGCCGAATCGCCAGCGGGGCCAATTTGACCGCATCTTCCAGGGCCTGCTGAGCGCGTTGGCTCTCGCCCTGAGCCAGCAGCACGGCGGCCAGGCCGTCATACAGCGCCGGCATCATCGGGAACAACTGCAAACCCTGCTCGTACAAGCTCTGCGCGCGGCTCAACTCGCCCCGTTTGTGCATCAAGCCGGCCAGCGCCACCTGCGCCCAGGGCAACGGCCGCTCGGCCAATACGCCATTGAGCAGCTGCTCCAGCTCATCCAGCCGGCCCAACTCGCGCAGCGCCGTGGCCTGGTAGCGCTGACATAACGGCAGGTAGCGTTTGTCCTGCTGGCTGAGGCTCTTGCAGGCATCCAGTACGGCGGCCGGGTCCTGTTTGTCGAGGCTCTGGAGAATGCCCTTGAGCGCGCTCTTGCGCTCCACCAGCTTGTCCAGACGCTGATCGAGGCTGGCGCGGTTGAACGGCTTGGTCAGGTAGGCATCCGGCTCGTGTTCGAGGGCGCTGAGGACCATGGCCTGGCTGCTTTCGGCGGTAACCATGACGAAGATGCACTGGTGACTGATCAGCTTGCCGGCGATCAGTTCTTCCAGCACTTGCTGGCCATTCTTGCCGCCGCCCAGGTTGTAGTCGTGCAGGATGATGTCGTAGCGCTTGTTGCGGCACATGCTCAGGGCTTCTTCGCCACGGTCGGCGGTGTCCACATCCCGTGCGCCCATATCGCGCAGCATGGCTTTCAGCGAGCTGCGAAAGTCGGTGAAATCATCGACGATCAGAATGCGTTTACTGCCGTAATCCAGCATTGAAGAACCCTTGTACTGTCGTCTCAGAATCGCATCAGTGTAGTTGTCGGCTATCGCGCTGCCAGCCGCTCAGCGCGGGGCCGGTTCCAGGTCGAGCAGATTGAGCAGGAAGCGCGCGAAGTAGGTCAGGTCCTGTTCCATGGCCTGGCGCGCAGCCTTGGCGTCACCGGCTTCGATGGCGGCAAAGGCTTCCTCGTGAAAGTCATTGAGGCGCAGTGACAGATCGGCGCCGGTGAACAATCGGTTGAAAAACGGCCCAACCTGCAACCACAGCGATTCGATTGAGCGCAGCAACACCGGATTACCGCAGGCGCTGTAGAGGTGCAGGTGGAACTGGCTGTTGGCGTCCAGATAGGCCTGAATTTGCCGCTGCTCGATGGCCTGATCCATCCGCACCACGCAATCGCGCAACTCAGCCAGGTCGGCCGGGGTCAGGCGCGGCGTGGCCAGCTCCACGGCCAGGCCTTCCAGACCCAGGCGTACCTGGAAGATATTCTGGTAACGCTCGCGGGTCATCGGCGGTACGCGCACCGAGCGCTGCGGTTCGCCTTCCAGCGCGCCCTCAGCCACCAGGCGCTGCAGGGCGGCGCGTACCGGCATCGGGCTGGTGCCCCACTCGGCGGCCAGGTCACGAATTTTCAAGCGCTCACCGGGCTGGAAACGCCCAGCCAGCAGGCCTTCACGAATACGTTGGTAGAGCTGGTCCTGCAGGTTATCGGCCATAGTCGTTCAGCCCCGTAGCGGTGGCGCGGGCAGTTGGGCGAGGGTCAGCGAGCAGTTATGCATGAGGTTCTCCTATGTTTAGAAAATGGTCTGAGTGGCTCTGCTAGAGGCAGGCTAGGCGCAGGGGTGCTTGAAAGGCGGAGTTGACTGCAGTCAATGAGCATTTTCGAGTATCCCTGCAACAACGCCTGACCGACGCAGAGGCACTCAGGGGGCTTTGTTCTCGATCAGGCAGTTACCACCATCCACAACAAGGACTTCACCGGTGATATAGCTAGCCTCGGGCGACGCGAGAAAGGCCACGGTGGCAGCGACTTCTTCTGGCCGGCCGGCGCGGCGCATCGGCGTGTATTGCGCCGCGTGGCGCTCCTCCTCGGTACTCGAACCCGTAGCGATCCAGCCCGGCGCCACGCAGTTGACTGTGATGCCCTGCTTGGCCACTTCCAGCGCCAGGCCCATGGACAGGCCGAGCATACCGGCCTTGGCCGCACTGTAGGCCGCCTCGCCGGGGTTACTGCCGCGGGTGCCGGTGGTCGAGCTGATATTGACGATGCGCCCGTAGCCGCGCGCACGCATGCCCGGCAGCACCGCACGGGTGAGCAGAAAAGCAGTGCCAAGGTTGCGCGCGATGGACAGGTTCCAGGTCGCCAGGTCCATGTCCGCCAGCTCGGCGAACGGCTCGGGGCTGCCTTGCATAGCCATGCCGGCATTGTTCACCAGAATGTCGATCTGCCCCCACTGCGCCTGCGCCCAGTCGAGCAATTCAGCAACTTGAAGCTCATCGGTCAGGTCAGCGGCGCGACCGCGTGCTTGAATACCTTCAGCGCACAACTCGGCGACCCGTTGCTCAACCCGCGCACTGCTGGCAGTTAGCAACACCCGCGCCCCGGCACGGCCCAGACGGCGAGCGATGGCCAGGCCGATGCCCGATTCACTGCCCGCGCCGCTGATCAATGCGACTTGCTGTTGAAAGACCATACGCAACATCCTGTGATCACAAATATGGCGATAATCTAGCAATAAAGCCTGATCAAACCAATGCTTGAGTTTTCTGTGATCACAAAATAGCATGTGCAGATATTCGAACGAGGTGTTCAACATGACTGCCAGTGGTATCAGCCCATCCGCCGTAGAAGCCTTCGCCCAGCGGGAGCGCGAGCGTTTTATCGCGCGCAACCCGAAATCCGTGGCCCTGGCCGAACGCGCGCGCAATTCGCTGTACGGCGGCGTGCCGATGCACTGGATGGCCGACTGGTCGACCCCGGTGCCGCTGTTTGTCGAGCGGGCCAAGGGCGCACGCTTCTATGATGTCGACGGCCACGAATACATCGACTTCTGCCTGGGCGACACCGGCACCATGTTCGGCCACTCGCCGGACCCGATCGCCAAGGCCATCGCCGAGCAGGGCAACAACGGCCTGACCACCATGCTGCCGGGCGAAGACGCGGTGGTCTGCGGCGAGCTGCTGGCCGCGCGCTTCGGCCTGCCGTTCTGGCAGGTCACCGCCACCGCCACCGACTCCAACCGCTATGTGCTGCGCTGGGCCCGCGCGATCACCCAACGCAAAACCCTGCTGGTGTTCGACGGCTGCTACCACGGCACCGTGGACGACGTGATGGTGCGCTGCATCGATGGCGAAACCGTGCCGCGCTCCGGCCTGGTCGGCCAGGCCTATGACCTGACCCAGCACAGCCGCTCGATTCCGTTCAACGACGTGGCGGCGCTGGAAGCCGCGCTGGCTAAAGGCGACGTCTGCGCCCTGCTCTGCGAGCCGGCGATGACCAACATCGGCATGGTCCTGCCCGAGCCGGGCTTTATGCAGCAATGCCGCGAGCTGACCCGCAAGTACGGCGCGCTGCTGATCATCGACGAGACCCACACCATCTCCACCGATATGGGTGGCTGCACGAAGCTGTGGAACCTCGAGCCGGACTTCTTTGTGGTCGGCAAGCCGATTGCCGGCGGTGTGCCGTGTGGCATCTTCGGCTGCAGCGCGGCGATGGCCGAAGCCATGACCACCGCGCGCCAACGCGCCAGTGAAGGCAGCCATGGTCACGGTCACAGCGGCATGGGCACCACCCTGTCGGCCAACGCCCTGGCCATGCACTGCATGCGCGCCAACCTGGAACAGGTGATGACCCCGGCCGCCTACGCGCACATGCTGCCGCTGGCCAAGCGCCTGGCCGATGGCTTCCGCACGCTGATCGGCAAGCACGACCTCAAGTGGTCGGTGACCGAGCTGGGTGCGCGCAGCGAATTCCAGTTCTGCCCGGTGTCGCCGAAGACCGGTGCCGAGGCCGAAGCGGCGTTCCACGACGAACTGCAGATGGCCCTGCACCTGTACCTGATCAACCGCGGCATCCTGATCACCCCGTTCCACAATATGACCCTGTGCTGCCCGAGCACCACGGCGGACGATGTGGATAAGCTGATCGGCATGCTCGACCAGGCCCTGAGCGAGTTGCTGGCCATCCCCGGCGCCCGCGAGTAATTCGTAGGGTGGATGACGCGCTTTTCATCCACCGCTCCACACACATGGTGGATGGATAAAACGCCATCCACCCTACGCCCCGGTGCACAACGTGCACCCCAGGTGAGAGACAACCATGCAATTCGCCAATCCCCAGGAAGCCCGTGATTTCCTCGCCACCCATCCCGAAGTGCGCAGCATCGAGCTGATGCTGATCGACGCCAACGGCATCCCGCGCGGCAAGTTGCTGCACCGCGACGAGCTGCTGGCCATCTACGAGAACGGCCGGCCGCTGCCCAGCTCGATCCTGGCGCTGACCATCCAGGGCGAGGACGTGGAAGAAAGCGGCCTGGTCTGGGAGGTCGCCGACGCCGACTGCTGGACCTATCCGCTGCCCGGCAGCCTGACCCTGCAACCCTGGCGCACCACGCCCACCGGCCAGCTGCAGGTGAGCATGCACCCGACCCAGGGCCTGCCAGCCGCCCCGGCCGACCCACGGCATGTGCTGGTGCGCGCCATCGACCGGCTAAAAGCTGACGGCTACCACCCGGTAATGGCGGTGGAGCTGGAGTTCTACCTGCTGGACAAGCAGCGCGACGCCAACGGTCGCCCACAGCCGGCGCTGCAAGCCAACGGCGTGCGCCCGCAGGCGCCGCAGGTGTACGGCGTGTACGAGCTGGAGCAGCTGCAGCCGTTCCTCGACAACCTTTACGCCGCCTGCGAAGTGCAGGGCCTGCCGGTGCGCACGGCGATTTCCGAATACGCGCCAGGCCAGGTCGAGCTGACCCTGGAGCACCGCTTCGACGCACTGCAGGCCATCGACGAAGGCGTGCGCTACAAGCGCCTGGTCAAGGGCGTGGCCAATAAACACGGGCTGCAGGCCTGCTTTATGGCCAAGCCGTTCGGCGACCAGGCCGGCAGCGGCCTGCATATGCACGTCAGCCTGGCGGATGAAAACGGCAACAACCTGATGGCCTCCGAAGACCCACATGGCACGCCGCTGCTCAAACACGCCATCGGCGGCATGATGGCCACGCTCAACGACGCCCTGGCGATCTTCTGCCCCAACGCCAACTCGTTCCGCCGCTTCCAGGCCAACAGCTACGCGCCGCTGGCCAAGAGCTGGGGGGTGAACAACCGCACCGTGTCATTCCGCGTACCGGGCGGCCCGGCCAACAGCCGGCATGTCGAGCACCGTATCTGCGGCGCCGACGCCAACCCTTATCTAGCGGCGGCGGCGATCCTCGCCGGCATCCATCACGGCATCCAGAACCAGATCGATCCGGGCGAGGAAATCATCGGCAACGGCTACGAGCAGGCCCGCGAAACCCTGCCGACCGACTGGCTGACCGCCCTGCGCGCGCTGGAAAACTCGGCTTGGGCCAAGCAGGCACTGGGCGAGGAGTTCCTCAAGGTGTTCCTGGCGATCAAGTGGAATGAGTTCCGCCAGTTTATGGGCGAGGTCGGCGAGCAGGACTGGCGCTGGTACCTGACCCACGCCTGACGGCTGGGGCGCTACCAGCTACGCTGTACAGATTCTGAGCACCCTGGAGTGGCCCATGCGCCTCTGCATTATCCTGGCCTGCTGGCTGTACAGCGCATTTGCAACGGCCGAACCGTTGCGCGTGGGCTTGGAGAATCACGACTACTACCCCTATTACAGCGCGGTAGAGGGTCAGGGCTTCGATGGCTACTGCATCGCCCTGCTGCAAGCCTTTGCCAAGCAAGAAGGCCTGGAGCTGGAACTGCGCCCGCAACCGGTCAACCGCCTGTACCGCAATATGCTCAGCGGGCAAAACCTCGACCTGCTGTTCCCCGACAACCCGGCCTGGGCGCGCGAAGCCCGCGGTGGCCAGACGCTGTATTACAGCCAGCCAGTGGTGCAGGTTGTCGACGCCACCCTGGTACGCCCGGAGCGACTCGGTCGAGGCCTAGCTGCGGTTAAACGCCTGGGCATCGTCCGTGGCTTTACTGCCGAAGCCTGGCAACCTGTGCTGGCCAAGGGCGGTGTTGAGCTGGTGGAAGTGCAGGATATTCACAGCCTGATCCGCATGCTCGAGCGCGGCCGCCTGGATGCCATCTACGCCAACCCGCAGGTGGTGCAGCACCAGCTGCGCCAACTGGGCCTCGACCCAGGCCACGTGCAGCTCGACCCGCAACTGCCGCAGGTCAACACCCACTTTCACCTGAGCAGCTACCAACACCCCGACCTGATCAAGCGCTTTGACCGTTTTCTGCTTGAGGACACCGCGCAGTTAAGCCAACTGCGCCTGCAGTTCAACCTGCCTTAAACGCAGCCAACCGCCAGCGTCAGCTGCTATGGTTGGGCAAATCCCTGCACAGAGCCTGTTATGGAACCCGGAAACGCCCAGCTGACGATGACCGTACTGATGACCCCAGACATGGCCAACTTCTCCGGCAATGTGCACGGCGGCACCCTGCTCAAATACCTCGATGAAGTCGCCTACGCCTGCGCCAGCCGCTATGCCGGCTGCTACGTGGTGACCCTGTCGGTGGACCAGGTGATCTTCCGCGAGCCGATCCACGTCGGCGAACTGGTGACCTTTCTCGCCTCGGTCAACTACTCCGGACGCACCTCGATGGAAGTTGGCATCAAGGTGATCACAGAAAACATCCGCGAACGCTCGGTGCGCCATACCAACAGCTGCTTCTTCACCATGGTTGCGGTGGATGAACTGGGCAAACCCGCACCCATCCCCGCGCTGGAGCCGACCACCGCCGACGCCGAACGCCGCCAGCGCCAGGCCCTGCAGCGCCGGCAGATCCGCCACGAACTGCAGCAGCGCTACCAGGCGCTGAACGAAGAAAAAAGCTGAGCGAGCAGACAACCACACGCGTCCCCGGCACAATCGCGCCCTGCGCATAACACCGAGTAAGGCCATGGAAAGCCTGTATTTTTCCCCCATGCTGTTGGGCCTGAACCTGATGCTGGCGAGCGCCATTGCCTGCAGCGGGCTCTGGTATTTTTCCCGCCCCTACCGTGGCCCCGGCTTGTGGATGCTGGGCAGCTGGACCCTGATCATCGGCATCCTGCTGTTTATGGGCTTTATGGCCAGTGGCAGCAAACTGCTGAATATTCTTGGTAATGCCCTGCAACTGGCAGGTGAAGCGATCATCCTGCTCGGCGTGTTCCGCTTTCTCGGCCTGCCGCTGCCCTGGTGGACCGTCCCCGCCAGCGCCGGGTTGATGAGCCTGGCCCTGAGTTGGCACTGGTGGCTGAGCCCCATCAACTCGGAATACCTCGTCGCGCTGTACGCCGCAATTGGCGGTCTACTGCCCCTGCAAGCCTGCTGGGCGCTATGGCGTACGCCCAGCGAGGCGGAACTGCGCGGCGTCTGCCAGTTTGTTGCCATCGCCTTGCTGGGTTATGCCCTGGTCACGCTAATGCGCGGTGTGATCGGCATTCACGATGGCCTGCAAGGCATCGTCCACGATGACGTAACGCGCTCGGTGAGCTACCTGCTGCCCTACAACTTCGGCATTCCGCTGTGGCTTGTGGCCCTGGTCGGCCTAGTGCTGCTGACCATGCGTCGCATCCTCGCCGACAGCCAGCGCAACGCCCAACAGGCGGCTGCCAACGCCGAGCGTTTCGAACGCCTGATGAGCGTGAGCAACGCTGGGGTGATGGTGCTCGATGGCGAACACATCATCGACAGCAACCCCAAGCTGGAACAGCTGTTTGCGCAAACCCGCGAACAACTACTCGGCCAACCGCTATCGCAGCTATTCGACAGCAGCAGCCAACAGCCACTTAGCGAACTGCTGCAACAAGCCGATGGCCGCCCCCACGATCTGCTCGCGCAACGCGCGGACGGCCAGCCGTTTGCCGCCGAGCTGAGCATCGCACGCCTGGCCGAAGCCCAGCAGCAGGTTGCCGAAATCCGCGATGTCAGCCAGCGCAAGGCCCTGGAAGAACAGCTGCGCCAACTCGCCACCACCGACCCGCTAACCAGCGCCCTCAATCGCCGCGCCTTCCAGCAACGTGCCGAACATGAGTTGGTGCGCAGCCAGCGCCAGGGCACGCCGCTGTGCCTGGCGATGCTCGACCTCGACCATTTCAAGCGGGTCAACGACCAGTACGGCCATGCCGTCGGCGATAAGGTGCTGGTGGCGTTCAGCGAACTGTGCCGGCAGCAGGCGCGCAGCACCGACCTGTTCGCCCGCTTCGGCGGTGAGGAATTCGTCATCCTCCTGCCCGACAGCGACCTCAACGCCGCGCAACTGCGCCTGGAACGCCTACGCAATGCCCTGCACGCACAACCCCTCGACACTGCTCAAGGCCCACTGCACGTCACCGTCAGCATCGGCCTGAGCTGCGCCCAGCCCGGCGACAGCCTGCAACAGCTGCTGCAACGCGCGGACGCCCAGCTATACAACGCTAAAGCGCAGGGGCGTAACCGTATTGCTACAGGGGAATAGCGGTCACTCGTGACCGATATAGAACAGCAGCTCACGGCGCTGCGGGTGATCCTTCAGCCAGCTACGAATATCGTCCGCGCGGGCAATGGCTTCATCGCCGACCAGGCGGGTGAAGCGTTGCCGCCGCGCCTCCTCTGAAGCTTGCTGGCGTACCTTGCGCTGCCAGGCTTCGGTGAAGATGCTCGGCATCTTGTGGCTGAGCTCCAGCGCCTTGAGCAGCTGCCACTCGCCGTTATCCAGCCAGGCTTCATCACAGCTGCCGCATAGATCCAGACGGTTACCGTGGGTGCCGCTGATCTGGAACTTGCTCATCAGCTTGGCGCATTTGGGGCAGCTCAGGGCCTGCTGGCTTTCGCTGGCGGCCTCAGCGGCAACCTGCGTCTGCGGCTCATCATTCTGCGGCTGGCGCTCAGCCCAGTCGCGGTAGTACAGCAGGGCAACCAGGGCGCCGGAACACTGCGGGCAGCCGTGGGCCAGCAGGCCGTCATCCAGCTTGGTTGGTTGCAATCTGGTGGTACGGCAGGCAGGACAATGCATGGGAATTCCTTTTCGGGTTGGCGTGCGCGGACGCTAAAGCAACTGCTCAACGGCGACAAGCCCAGCGCCAAGAACTGTGCGGCAATCGGTTAAGCTCTGCACTCTGCCGCCGGAGCCGCCATGATCGACCTCTTCGATGTTTTTCTGCTGATGCTGTTCGCCACCGCCTGCGCCTGGCTGTGGCATGCCCATGGCCTGCGTGAACACGCATTGGGGTTGGTGAAACAGCACTGCGCCAAATCCGACATCGAGTTGCTGGATGAGAATGTCGCCCTGCGGCGGCTCGCCCTGTTGCCCGATGCACGCGGGCGCAAGCGCCTGGCGCGGGTGTATGGCTTCGAATTCACGGTCACCGGCGAGCAGCGGCATATCGGCAGCATCACCCTGTTTGGCAAACAGCTGGGGCGGATCGAACTGGCGCCGCACCCTTTCCGTGAACCGCCGGCGCCCAGCGCTCAGGTGATTGAGATGCAGCAGTGGCGCAGTCAGCGCACTGATTCGGATAACAGCACGCAGCATTAAGGCGGGTTAGGCGACGTTCGAATCAGTCAGAAACGCCATAATCTGCTGCCACTCGGCGCGACAGCCATAGGTCATCGGGCCGCGCAGCAAACGGCATTTCAGCCGGTGCCAGCGCCCAGCCAACTGATTGCGGCGGCAACCGGCAAACAGCCATTGCGGCTCGAAACTGTCCCACACCCCGGCGGCCGTCCAGTGGTTAAGCCAGACCTGCGGCGCCACCTCATAGCCGTAGATGTGCTGCAACTCATCCAGGCTCAGGCCACTGGCGCGCAGCCGCGTGGCGATATGTCGGAGTGCCAACTGATCCAGCTCAGTGTCCAGCCACAACTCGGAGAGCGCCAACCAGACATCCTCGCGGCAGCTCATCGGCTTAGTCGCGCTGCAACAGAAAGTGCGCCACGCGCGCGGCGCTGTCGGCCGGATGCTCCTGCATAAAACAGTGCCCACCCGGCACCACATGGGCGCTAACCTGGGCATTGCTGGCGCACCAGCGCGCCACTGACTTGGCAACAAAGGGGTAACTGCGCTGGCCGTAAAGCACCTGGGTTGGCGTCGTCACCTTGGCCAGCGACGGCCACAGACGTTTGGGAAAGGAGCTGAAAATATCCGCCTCGCGACTCGGCCGGCAACGCAGCTCGGCGCCCTTGTCGCTATCTTTCAAGGCATGCTGGATATAGGCGGCAAAGGCCTCTTCGGTCCAGCCACGAAACATCCCACGACCATGCAGTGCGGCATGCGCAGCCGCCCGGTCCGGCCAGCTGCTGCGGCGCTTAAGCGCCTTGCTGGCCAGGGTGGTACGGCGAATTAGACCGACCACATCGGACAGCGCCATTACCCCGATCATCGCCGGGCTGAACAGCACCGGGTCGAGCAATACCGCGCGCTGAAACAACTGCGGCTGCTGGGCCAGCATCAGGCTGGTCAACACCCCGCCAAAGCTGTGGCCCAGGGCAAACACCGGTGCCTCGGCAAAGCGCTCACGGCCAGCGGCAAACGCCTCTAGCGCCAGCTCGGCACTGCGATTCCAACCGTGGAAGCGTCCACCGTGATCGCTCTCGCCATGGCCCTGTACATCGCACAACCACAGGTCGAAATCCTCAGCCAACAGCGCCAGCATCGGCGTATACACCCGCCCGCAATAGCCGTTGCCATGCAGAAAATGCAGCACGGGCTTACCCGAAGGCGGCGTATGCCAGCCACGCAAGGTGAAACCGGCGCTACTGTCGTGGGACCAGGGGTGAAGGTGCATGAGCCTGCCTTGCGTGATCGTATTCAGATGGGGATTATCCGCATCGCCAGAGGACTCGTCAGTTCTATCTGACTCCGGCATGCTGACGGCTGATCATTCAGGGAGGAAGTCAGGGTGTTTGTGTTACTGGAATCCAGCCACGCAGGCTTTATCGAGCACCTGCAAGAACAGCTCAGCAACGCCGGCATCAACTGTCATGTACTGGCCATGGGACGCGCCGCTGACGGCGAACAGCACTTCGCCATTCGTCTGCCGCTTTACAGTCAGATGCGCCACGCTCGGCACCTGCTGTACCGCGACAGAGTGTTTGCCCTGCGCATCGACCCGGTGTTCCGCCAAGAATGGCATGCACTGCGCGAGGCACCCAAACAGCAGGTGCTGCAGTGGCTCGCCTCACCTCTAGCTTTAAGTATCAGCGCCCTTGCGGTGCTGATTCTGCTGTTCGGCAGCCTGGCCGAAATGATCTGGCGCTAATACACAGGCGGCACACCCAGCCTGCAACGCCGGCACATCCTGCGCACCGGTGAAGATCAGCTCCAGCCGCGAGTCCTGGCGCCATTCGCTGTTTTGCCAGTGCAGCGCCTCAGCGTTGAGGGCATTGGCGGATAGCCAGCCGGCGTTGCTGTGCAGCACCAGCTTGGCGCGGCGCCAGGGCAGACCGCTCAGCCACTGCTGTACGCGCATCAGTTCAAACTGCTGACTGGGGTGCCAGCGCCAGCCGATGCTCCAGCCTTCGGCCTGTTGCTGAATCTGGCAGATCGGCTCGCTCGGGTTGCGCCACAGTTGTGGCAATGGCGCGCTGCTAGTGGGCAGGTTATCCGGCGCATCGTGGCTATCGGCCTGGGCACTAAAGCCGGGCAGTTCTGCCAGTGGCAATGCGCCCTGACGGGTCCAGTAAATCGGTCGTGGCGGCAGCTGCGCCTGGATGCGCGCCTTGCTTGCATCATCCAGCCCTTCGGCCTTGTTCAGTAACAGCAAGCCGGCGCGGCCAAGCGTCGCCTGCTGGCTCTCCGGCAGCGCGTCACCTGCCACCAGGGCCTGAGCATCCAGCACCAGCAGCGGCTCCTGCACCGCCAGCACGCCAGCCCAGGGCGCTGCGCCCAGCTGTTCCAGCAGTTGCAAGGGATGGCCGAGGCCGGAGGGTTCAATCAGCAGGCGATCCGGTTTGGCCTTGCGCAGCAGACGGCCTAGGCCGACCTGGAACGGCACGCCGTTAACGCAGCACAGGCAACCGCCTGCCACTTCGCCCAAGGCAACGCCGTCGTCGTCCGTGGTCAGCAGCGCGGCGTCCAGACCGATCAGGCCGAATTCATTGATCAGCACCGCCCAACGTTCGTGCGCCGGGCGCTGCGCCAGCAGATGGCGGATCAGGCTGGTCTTGCCGGCGCCGAGCGGCCCGGCAATCACATGGGTAGGGATATTTTTCAGCATGGGCCTATGGTGCGGGTTTGCCTGCGGGGCGAGAAGCCCAAGCAGGGCGCAGACTGAATAAAAGCTGCGTGCTAGAGTCGCCGGCATATTTTTTGGGGGATCGGTCGATGCGTGTTTTTCTGTTGCTGAGCCTGTTTACACTGTCCGGCCTGGCCTGGGGTGAAGCCTGTGTGGTGCATAGCCAGGCCGAGCGCCTGGATGTGAAGGTCTGCCAGCAAAACCGCAGCATCCCGCCCAACCTGTTCCGCACCGGCTTTTGCCAGCCGCAGTTGCAGGGCCAGAAGGTCGAAGTGGAGTTTGTCGAGCAGTGCCCGATGGGCTCGTTTGGCGTATGCCGCAACGCCACGGTCGGCGGCACGCCCTATAAGCAGGATGTGCACTATTACGGCGTGGCCAGCGACGCCACCTACCTCAAGCCCTTCTGCGAAAAGCAGAGCAAGGGCGTATGGATGGCGCGCTAGCCGGCTGTTAAAACTCCGGCGCAGGCAATATGCAGTGCTCATACGACTTTGTCGGTGCAACGCCAGGCTATGTGGGAGGGGCCGGGCGGCGTTCCGCTTTAGCCGCGACGTTTTTAGCGCCACCAGAATAAGTCGCGGCTAAAGCCCCTCCCACGGAAAACGACAAATTATGAGTGTCTCGACACGACACCTATGCCGTACAAGCACCGTCATCAAAGCGTCACCATGCCTATGTTCTAGTGGCCTTGGGTACCTCACCCCTGCATGCCGGGTCACGCGCCGGTGTGCCTTTCTGGTGCTTAAGGCTGCTTTCCCGCAGCCTATTTTTTTGCCTGAAATTCAGGCCAGCCAATCCAGCGTCAGCAATAAACGTCGCTCACCGGCCGGTGGTTGCGGCGAGCGGTGAATCAGCCCGCCACCCTCGTTGCCGATCCATTTCTCGCCCTTGGCCAGCAGCACATGGCCGCTCTCGGCACGCTTGATCAGCGCAGCATCATCGGGCTCAGCCGCCGGATCACCCAAACGCCTGCGCGCCATTACGCCCTCTTCCAGCCATTCACTGCCTATCCCGGCATAGCTGGTAATCAAGCGCACCGGCACATGATCAACGTGAAAGCGCGGGCACATGGCCTTGTCGAGAATGCGTAGGCGCAGGCCGATGCGTTTGGCGTCGAACAGGCAGGCAAAGGCGCTGACCAGCCAGCTGACATCCTGCAAAAAGGCCGCCTGGCCCGACAGATCACTGTAGCCATCAACCAGGCCACTGAGGTTCGCCTCGCTCTCCGGACTGACCAATTCCAGCACCATGGATTGCCCCAGCGGCTCGCCCTGGGCCAGCAAGGCGTTGGCGAAATCACTGATCTGCGCCGGCAACTGGCGTTGCCAGATGGCCAGGTTGACCTCATCACGCAGCACCTCGCCGAATACAGCAATCTGCTCGCTGCTGACCTGCTGCAGCGGATGACGCAAAACAGGCTCCAGCATCAGGCGGCCTGCTCATGCCAGGGGCCAAACGGGTCGGGCAGCGCTTGCCAGGCGTCAACACCGAGGGCCATTTCCGCATCAGTCAGCAGGCAGGCATCCAGCTCGCGGGTCAGCTGGGCGAAGTCGATGTTCTGACCGATAAACACCAGCTCCTGGCGGCAATCGCCGGTCTGCGCCTGCCAGTTTTTCATAATTGCCTGCAGCCCTTCTTCGTCAGTCGGCCATTGCGCCTTGGGTACGAAACGCCACCAGCGCCCGGCAAAACCATGGCGCATCAGACCGCCGGCCTGGGACCAGCTGCCGGCCTCCTGGTACTTGCTGGCCAGCCAGAAGAAGCCCTTGCTGCGCAGCAGGCGGCCGTTGCTCCATTCACGGTTGATAAAATTGAAGAAGCGCTCGGGATGCAGCGGCTTGCGCGCCCGGTACGCCGTGGAGGCAATGCCGTATTCCTCGGTTTCCGGGATGTGCTCACCGCGCAGCTCCTTAAGCCATCCAGGCGCTTGAGCGGCGCGCTCGAAGTCGAAGCGGCCGGTGTTGAGGATCTTTTCCAGCGGCACCGCGCCCATGGCCATCGGTACGATCTCGGCGTGGGTGTTAAGGCCCTTGAGGATGGCCATCAGCTCTTCGCGCTCGTGGCTGCTGATCAGGTCGATCTTGCTGATCAGCAACACATCGGCGAACTCCACCTGCTCGATCAGCAGGTCAGTGATCGAACGCTCGTCCTCTTCACCCAGGGTTTCACCGCGGCTGGCCAGACTCTCGGCCTCGTGGAAATCACGCAGGAAGTTCACCCCGTCGACCACCGTCACCATGCAATCCAGGCGCGCCACATCGGCCAGGCTCTGGCCGTCTTCGCCTCGGAAGGTAAAGGTTTCCGCTACCGGCAGCGGCTCGGAAATCCCGGTGGACTCGATCAGCAGATAATCGAAACGGCCATCGCGGGCCAGGCGGCCGACTTCTTCCAGCAGGTCTTCGCGCAGGGTGCAGCAGATGCAGCCGTTGCTCATTTCCACGAGCTTTTCTTCGGCGCGGTTCAGGCTGACATCACGCTGAACTTCGCTGCCATCGATATTGATCTCGCTCATATCGTTGACGATCACCGCCACTTTCAAACCCTGGCGGTTTTTCAAGATGGCGTTGAGCAGGGTGCTTTTACCGGCGCCGAGAAAGCCGGATAAAACGGTGACAGGAAGACGCTTGGTCATGGTGCAGGCTCCATCAGAATTCTGCGTGGCGCAGATGCTTTTCACGTTGTTCTTGGCGCTCTTTGGCTTCGATACACAGGCTCGCGGTGGGTCGTAGCAGCAGGCGCTTAAGGCCGATGGGTTCGCCGGTTTCCACACACCAGCCGTATTCGCCACGGGCCAGGCGGTCGAGGGCTTCGTCGATCTTGTCGAGCAGCTTCTTTTCCCGCTCCAGCAGGCGCAGCTGCCATTGGCGCTGCTCTTCGGCGCTACCGATGTCGGCGGGGTCGCTGCTGGTTTCGCGCTCGCGCAGGCCTTCGAACTCTTCGGCAATGCGCGCTTGCAGTTCATCGCGCTGGTTGAGCAGCAGGGCGCGGAAGAACTGCTGCTGCGCGGCGTTCATATAGTCATCCGCCGGCTGGGCGAGCAGCTCGGCGTGGGTGAGCGGCGTTTCAGTCATCATCAGGATTCGCTGGCTTTGTCATTTACTTGTTATAACATAACATTTAAATCCATCACCAAGCGGCAGATTTCTGATGAACGCACTGACCTTGCCGGACATAGCCGCGCAAATACCTGCCCACGCACAGGCGCTGGACTGGGTTGGCATGCAGGGCATCGCGCTGCCGATCAACCTGGCTGGGCAGCGCGTCCATGCCCACGCCGATGTCGGGGTCAGCCTGGATGACGGCAATGCCCGCGGCATTCATATGTCGCGTCTGTACCTGGCGCTGCATGCGTTGGAGCATCAGGCACTCAGCCCGGCGACGCTGCAGCAGCTGCTGAGCGCGTTTCTCGATAGCCATCAGGACCTGTCGCAGCAGGCGTCGATCACCTTGCGCGGTGAGGTGTTGCTTAGTCGCCCAGCGCTGGTCAGCCCCCTCGCCGGATGGAAGGCCTATCCCTTCGAAGTGCGTGCACGCCAGTATTCATGGGGGTTTCACGTGGAACTGCAGGTAGAAGTGGCCTATTCCTCGACCTGCCCCTGCTCCGCCGCACTGGCGCGTCAGTTGATCCAGCAGCGCTTTATCGAGGACTTCGCAGGCCGGCCGCTGGACCACGCACAACTGCTGGCCTGGCTCGGCTCACCCCAGGGCATCGTCGCCACACCGCACAGCCAGCGCAGCACCGCCACCCTGCAAGTGCGGCTGCAGGCCGACAGCACGCAGTTACCGCTGGTTGAGTTGATCAACGCCGCCGAACAGGCCCTCGGCACTGCGGTGCAGACGGCGGTAAAGCGCGCCGACGAACAGGCATTCGCCCTGGCCAACGGACAGAACCTGATGTTCTGCGAAGACGCCGCCCGCCGCCTGCACAGCGCATTGCGCGAACAAGCGGCCTTCAGCGCCTTTCACTTGCGCGTGGTGCACGCGGAAAGCCTGCACGCTCACGATGCGGTGGCCGCCAGCGCCTGGAACTGGCGCTGAGGCGATTTACCTGATCCATCCGCAGCGCTAACCTGCCGGGCAGCCCATTGCAGGTATGCCCGATGACCAGACCACTGCCCGCCACATTCCACCTGCGGGCCTACCAACCCGAGGATCTGCCAACCGTGGTCGCGCTGTTCCAGGCCTCAGTCAGCCAATTGACCACCGAGCACTACGACGCGGCGCAGCGGCAGGCCTGGTCTCCCGAGGTTGCTGACTTGCAGGCCTGGCAAACACGTTTTGCTTCAATTGAGCTACTTATCGCCGACGATGGCTGCGCTATAGCCGGTTTTATCGGCTTTAGCCTGGATGGCCATATCGATCTGCTATTCACCGCACCCGGCTTTGCTCGCCAAGGTGTCGCCAGCGCCTTGTATGCCGCTGCCGAGCAACGCCTGCGGGCGGCGGGTGTGCGTGAGCTGCATACCGAGGCCAGCCTGGTGGCCCAGGCGTTTTTTGCCGGCCAGGGATTTTCTGTGCAGCAGGCACAGACGGTGACGCGCGGCGCTGTTATTTTGCCGCGCATGCTGATGGGCAAAATTCTGGAGCCGCGATGAACACCCTGACGATTATCGTGCTGGCCGCCGTGGTGCTGGCCGCCTGCGCCCTGGCGCTGTGGAGCTGGCACAACCAGCGCAAGCTGGAAAAGCTCGATGAGCGGATCAATCGGCAGAGCGAGCTGATTGCGCAACTCGACAGCGTGTTGGAAAACCCGCAACTCAGCGAGGCTGAGCAGCTGGCGAAAAGCGAAGCCTTGCTGGCCAAGCTGCAGGAAACCCGTAAGCCTTAGTGTTGTGACAGATACCGCAAACCTGTAGGAACCGCGGGGATGCCTAATCCATGCGTGCGAATCGCGGGCATGGCCCGCTTGTGTCTTGCCCCCACGATAAAATTGGGGGTGAGAGCGACGGACAGCAAGCTGAGTGGCCGGTGTGCTTGAAGCACGTGTAGGAGCTCAAGCTGCTGTCCGTCCGCCTCTGACCTTAAGCCCGAACAGTTGAACGAGGCCCATCTCGAAATGCACAAGCGTGGGCTATGGCCAGAGTGCTCT